>Ga0208878_1000075_pt1 | contig 31744 bp, 28 predicted proteins | sample Knorr_S15_td_Sur_FD_185600 | JGI IMG/M metagenome (GOLD analysis project Ga0208878, IMG submission 185600) | Marine microbial communities from Southern Atlantic Ocean transect - Knorr_S15_td_SurfaceA_ad_5m_LV_A (SPAdes) (version 2) | ecosystem: Environmental > Aquatic > Marine > Oceanic | place...
GGATCTACAATTGGACGAGCACTCATGACATCATTTATAGTCAAAGGCCCTCTGTCATGCATATACGCTCTTGGATTTAATAAAGCCCAATCACGTGCTGATACAGCTACTTGTGCTAAATCTTCTTTCTTTGCTCCATATTCATGCAAATATCGTTGTGCAGCAAGGGCATAAGCGCTAACTGGCATTCTTGGATTATAATCAGCTTCATAGGGCATAGGTTCTGAAATTGTTTTAAAACCACCTGCACTTCTTTGATTAGAGCCATATGCAATAACTGCAGTATTTATTAACCCCATTTCTAGTGCTACTGCGGCAGTGATTATATGAGCTAAAAAACTTGACCCACCAATATTTGAACCGTCTGCAAATTTTGGTCTTATACCTAAATATTCAGATAGTGACATTGCAGCCATTGAGTGAAATGCTGTTGCTGCAAATAATCCATCAACTTGTGATAAATTTATTCCTGCATCATCAAGCGCATCATGAACAGCAGTCGCCATCAATTCCATTGCTGACCAACCTGGTGTCACACCACAGCCAGCCTCTGCCAACCCTACAACTGCAGTTTTACCTCTTATTTTATTTATTTCATTCATGATTTAATCCTTTGCAATATCAAAAACAACTCGTGGTTTTTCACCCGTATTGTCAATTCTTGCATTAACTTTAGTACCAATTTTAACTTGATCTGGCTCAGCACCTAGAACACTTGACATCATACAAGGTCCTTCTTCAAGTTTTACAATTGACAAATTAAAATCACCACCTTTTTCAGGTAATCTTCTATTACAACTTGAACTATGGACAATACCTTTACCAGAAATTTCTACCCACTCTAATTCTCTCTCTCCAGTTCCAGGAAATGCAACGCGTGGATGGAAGAAAAATTCTCCTGTATTTTTATTTCTCTGAATTTTTATTTTACCATCAGATAAAAAATCATAAAATTGTTTTTCTGGACCAACTTGATTAGTTAAAATTTCAGTCATAAATATCTCCAACTTAATAATTTATAATTAACGCATCTAATCCAATAACATTTTTTTCATTAACAATTACTGGATTCATTTCGATTTCTTTTACGTGATCTTTATGAGCATAAATGAAGTTAGATAATTTTACAATTGTATCAACTAAACGATCATAATTTATTTTGATACCTCTATCACCTTCAAATATTTTAGAAGATTTTAATCTTTTTATCATTTCTACAACCATCTTTTTATTTGCTGGCGCCTCCACAAAAGCCACATCTTTAATAGCTTCTGCATATATTCCGCCTAAGCCAAACACTATAAAAGGACCAAACACAGGGTCAATTTTTGCACCTAAAATAACTTCAATGCCTTTTTCAATCATTGGAGCTATCATTATTCCATCAATTTTTATGTTTGGTTTTTTAGTCAAGATATTTTCAGTAATATCATCAAATGATTTTAGAGCTTCATCTAAAGTTTTTATATTAAGTTTAACGCCACCAACTTCGGTTTTATGTTCAATTTCGTTTGAAACAACTTTCATGACAAATTTTTTATTTTTTTCATTTTTAAAAATGAATTCTAATTCAGACTTATTTTTAATTAAATGACATTTATTCATATTTATTCCAAATTCGGACAATAAATTTGTTGCTTCAAATTCATTTAATTTTCTTTTAGGTATATTTAGTTTTTTTATTTCTAAGCTTTCAACTTTATTTACATTGTTATTAAATTCACTCCCAAAATGCATCAATGCTGCCATTGATACAACAGCTCTTGTAGGGTCTTCAATACATAAAAAACCTTCGTTTTCATATTTTTTATAAATTTCATTTGGAGCTACCATGCAATTAATGAAAATTTTATCTGAATATTCTTTCATTGCTGTTTTTAAAGCATCAAGAAGTGGCTGAGTAAACTTTGAAGAACCTGGTACTGATGTCCAAAAACCTATTATTCCATCGTATCCACCTTTAGATAACATTACATCTGTAAATGTTGGAACTAAGGATAAATCATTAAAAAATTGGGCTGTGACATCTACTGGATTCATTGGAGATGCAAAAGGCACAATTTTTTTTAAATTTTGTTGAGCTTCTTTAGGCATAGGTTTTACATTTAAACCTTCATCGTAAGCAGCATCTGCCATAAGCACACCTCCGCCTCCAGAGATAGTAACAATACCAAGATTTTTTCCACTTGGATAAATACGGGGTTTTGTAGCATAAGCCACATCCAGCATTTCTTCAGTACTTCTAACTCTATAAGCTCCATGAGCTCTAATTACTTCACTATAAATTGCATCTTCTCCAGCTAGAGAAGCAGTGTGAGAGTTAGCAGCGGCAGCACCAACATCTGATCTACCAACTTTCATTAAAATTACAGGTTTTTTTTCTTGCCTTGCTGTATCTAATGCTTTTGTAAACATTTTTCCATCTTTGACACTTTCCACATACGCCATAATGGTATGTACTTTTTCATCTTCAGCTAAAAATTGTATGGCTTCAGAAACAGATATATCAGCTTCGTTTCCTGTAGTTATCCAATAATTTATTCCTAAACCTCTCTGATGAGAAACCATATAAATGTGACTGCCATATGCACCAGACTGACTTGCGATAGCTATACCTCCAGGAATTGGTGCTGCTCTATCAATAGCTGATGTAAATGTAGGATAAAAATTACTCTCTGCATTAAATAATCCTAGACAATTTGGACCAATAATTCTAAGTGATGAGTTTTTACTGATATTTTCAATTTCGTCTTGGTATTCTTTTCCTATTCCTCCCATCTCTGCAAATCCAGAGGAAAAAATCAATGCAGTTTTTGCTTTCTTTTTTACTGCTTCATTTAAGACATTAGTTACATGAATCGATGGCACTGCTACTAAAACAAAATCTAAATCATCTTCAATTTCAGTCAAACTTTTATACGATTTCAATCCCTGAATAGTTTGATGCTTTGGATTTACGGGGAAAATTTTACCAGAATAATTTTGATCTAACATATAAGAAAGAGGTTTGCCGCCAATTCTACCCTTATCATCTGAAGCTCCAACAATAGCTACTGATTTTGGTGACATTATATCTTTTAATGCAGACATGATAAAAACCTTTTTATAGAGTAAATACTATTTACATGTTAAATAAGTTATATAAATTGTTCTATAAAAAATAAAAAATTATGCCATTTATTGTTTATTTAACTTGTTTTTCTCAAGTCCTTTCAATGGCTGGATTTGCAGCTTGGCCAATTTATCTTATTGATTTACAAAATTTATGGTCTCTTACAAATCTTGAAGCAGGCTGGATAAGCGGCGCATTTTTTTTTGGGTACATTTTTGCCACCCCTTTTCTAGTTGGGTTAACTGATAGCTATGATTCAAAAAAAGTTTATTTTATATCATCATTAATTGGTTCAATTGGCCTTATTTTATTTGCTTTATTTGCAAACGGATTTTATTCAGCCCTACTTATGTGGAGCATAGTAGGAGCTGGTTTTGCTGGCACATATATGCCAGGTCTCCAAATTTTAAACGAAAGATTAGATGCAAAAGGTAAAGAAAAATATGTATCAGTGTATACTGCTTTTTTTGGTTTAGGCACTGCGACATCATTTTTCATTCTTGGTATTTTGAAAGAGTATAATTTAGACTGGAGCTATAGTTTTATTGTTGTAGGATTTTTTCAACTATTAAGTGGTATTCCAATAATCTTATTTTCAGGCCCAAGAATCGAAATAAAGCCATATATTAAATTTAGTGGCATTTTTAAAATATTAAAATCAATTTACAATGTTTTTAAAAACAAAAAAGCAATGCCATATATTATAGGTTATGGAGGTCATACATATGAACTTTTTGGATATAGATCCTGGACTTTTGCATGTGTTGTTTTTTTAAGCTCTACTTATAATGTTTATTTAAGTAATATTTTTATTGCAAATTTTTTGGCTATTATTGGATTAACTGGCATATTTTCTTCAATAATTGGCGCTCAATACTGTATAGGAAAAAATAGACCTTTAATAATTAGCTATATGGGACTTATTTGTTTTTTTGGCTCTATAATCACAGCATTTTCATTTTGGATTAACTTGTATTTAGCACTTCTTTTTATATTTATTTATAATATATTAATCATAATGGATTCTGGCTCTTTAACAACTGGGACTGTCCTTAATGGTTCATCTCAAGACAGAGGTTCAAGATTAGCTCTACATTCTATTATAGGATTTTTAGGTGGGGCATTAGGAGGGCCTATTGTAGGGTTAGCTTTAGATAGCTTTGGTGGCGAAAATAGTAAATTATCTTGGAGTGTTGGTTTCGTTGCGTTGGGCTTAGGGTCGTTATTATCATCATATGTTTTGAAAAAAAATTCAAAATACAAATTAAAGTAATAAAGGAGTTTACATGAATAAAAAAGTTATTTTAAAGCAAAGACCAGTTGGAGAACCAAAGTTAGAAGATTTTGAATTATTTAAAGAAGACATTAGAGACCCTAAAGATGATGAAGTTTCTTTAAAAACAATTTATATGTCTTTAGACCCTTACATGAGAGGCAGAATGAATGATGCTAAAAGTTATGCAAAGGCTGTGGAAATTGGAGAGGTAATGGAGGCAGGTGCAGTAAGCCAAGTCATAAAATCAAAATCAAAAAATTTTAAAGAAGGTGATTTTGTTGAAGGAAGAACTGGTTGGCAAGATAACCCTACAGTTCATGAAAATAAACTTAGATTGATCGATCCATCAATGGCTCCATTATCAACTGCGATTGGTGTTTTAGGAATGCCTGGTACCACTGCGTACGTAGGTATGAAAAATTTTGCTAAACCACAAAGTGGCGAAACTTTAGTTGTATCAGCAGCCTCTGGAGCTGTAGGTGGTACTGTTGGTCAAATTGGTAAAATTCATGGTTGTAGAGTAGTTGGAATAGCTGGTTCAGACGAAAAATGTCAATTTACAAAGACTGAGTATGGTTTTGATGATTGCCTAAACTATAAAGATACAAATTTTAAAGAAAACCTAAAAAATTCTTGTCCAAACGGAGTTGACATTTATTGGGAAAATGTTGGTGGAATTTCCTTTGATGCTGTTATGCCGTTATTTAACGATTATGCTAGAATACCAGTTTGTGGCTTGATATCATATTACAACTTAAATTCTTTAAAACTCGATGGACCTGATCGTGTGCCATTGTTATTTAGACAAATGCTTACAAAACGTTTGATGTATAAAGGGTTCATTGTATTTAATCATTATGATCAAAGACAAGAATCCATTGAACAATTATCTTCTTGGATAAAAGATGGTAAACTCAAATATAAAGAAGATTTTATTGAAGGCTTAGAAAATGCATCAAAAGCTTTTATTGGTTTATTAAATGGGAAAAACTTTGGTAAATTAGTTGTTAAACTAAATGATGATCCAACTAGCTAATTTAAATCTTTAAATTTTCTTCCTTCATTTACAAGTTGCTCAAGTAACTTTGGGCAACTCCAAAAACTAGAATTTTCTTTTTCATAACTTTTAATATTATTTAATATTTTATCTAATCCTATTTTATCTGCATAATTCATAGGGCCACCTCTCCATCTAGGAAAACCATATCCATTATTATAAACAACATCTATATCGGAAGGTTTAATGGCAATCTTTTCTTCCAAAATTTTCACTCCTTCTAATACAAGTGCTGTGATATATCTATCAAGAATTTCTTGGTCTGAAAATTCCTTTAGATTAATTCCAACTCGCTCTCTTTCAGATTTGCAGATCTCTTCAATTTCAGGATTAGGAGTTAAAGGCTTTACGTCTTTTCCATATAAATAATAACCTTTCCCAACTTTTTGGCCAAACCAACCTCTTTCACAAACTCTATCAGGTATTTCTACATATCTATCATTTTTACTTCTAAAAGGAGCCTTTCTTTTTCTAGTTGCCCAACCAATATCTCCACCAGCCAAATCAATTACTTGGAATGGTCCCATTGCACATCCAAACTCTCGAATAACCCTATCAATATCATAAATACTGGCACCATCCTCTACCATATGATAGGTAGCAACAAGATATTTAGATAAAATTCTATTTCCAATAAAGCCGTCACAAACACCTGATCTTACTGGTATTTTTTTCATTTTTTTTCCTAAAGAAAATGCCGTTGCAACTGTATTAGCGGAAGTTTTTTCTCCAACGATTATTTCTAGTAATTTCATAATATTTGCTGGAGAGAAAAAATGCATGCCAAGCATTCTTTCAGGGTTATTAATAACTTTAGCAATTTCATTAATATCAAGATAACTGGTATTAGAAGCTAAGATTGTGTCAGAAGGACAAATCTTATTTAATTTTGTAAAGATTTCTTTTTTTACATCCATTTCTTCAAATACGGCTTCTATTATAAGTTCCCTATCAGCTATCTTTTCTAATTGTGTTACACCAATAAAATTACCTAATAATTTATTTTTTTCTTCTAAACTAATTCGACCTAAGTCGACATTTCGTTGATAAGTACTTTCAATTTTTATAAAAGACTTTTTAATCAACTCTTCGTCTCTTTCTACCATGATAACTGAAAGACCTGCATTTAACGCAGCCATTGAAATTCCAGTGCCCATGGTACCACCACCAATAACACCTACTTTTTTAATATCTTTTGATTTGGCTGTCTTAAGTTCAGGAATTTTATTAACCGCTCTTTCTGAAAAAAAAGTATGGATTAATCCTTTTCTTTGAGGACTATTTAAACAATCTTCAAATAATTTTCTTTCATTATTTATCGCTTCATAAAATTCTAGTTTTAATCCTTGTTCCACGCTTTCAATAATAGCATTAGGAGAAAATAGATTTTTATGTTTTGACTTATATTTATTCCTTATTTCATTAATAATTTCAGAGTAGTCTTCTTCTGATTTTACTTTGGAAAGATTCTCAGAGGTTCTTTTAATTTTACTATTATTTTGAATTAGTTCTTTAGCATAATTAATTCCGTTAGATATTGTGTCAGTATGTTCAAAAATTTTATCAATTATACCGTTTTCAATTGCTTCTTGCGATGGAACATGTTTACCGGTTAACATCATTTCTAAACCCATTTCTATACCAGCTAATCTAGGTAATCTTTGAGTTCCCCCTGCTCCAGGCAATATTCCTAATAAAACTTCAGGAAGACCAACTTTTGTATTTGGTGTTGCAATTCTAAAATGACAAGCCATGGCAACCTCAAGACCACCTCCTAAAGGCGTACCATGCAATGAAGCAATGACATATTTATTAAGTTTTTCTATTTTATTACAAATTTCAGATAAAGTAGGACCTCCTAAATTTTTACCAAATTCTCTGATATCCGCGCCAGCTAAAAAAGTTCTATCTGGAGCACATATAATTACTGCTTTTACTTCTTCTTTTTTTTCTAACTCATTAACTGCATTTAAGAGACCGTTTCTAACTTCTAAACTAATTGCATTTACTGGAGGATTTGAAATTTTAATGATTGAAATTTCACCATCATAACTTACTGAAACAGGATTCATTTAATTTCCTTTATTTACTTAATTTATTTTTTGCGTCTTTATATTCAGATTTTAATCTATCAATTAATACTTTTGCAGGAGCAACATTTTTAATTGAAGATATACCTTGCCCTGAACTCCAAATATCTTTCCAAGTTTTGGGCTTAGAAGTGCCCCTACTAAAATTCATATTTGATGCATCACTTGTTTCTAAATTAGCAGGGTCTAATCCTTGTGCGGTTATTGACGGTTTTAAATAATTTCCATGAACACCAGTAAAAAGATTTGTATAAATAATATCTTCAGATGATGAGTTAGTTATCATTTCTTTATATTTTATATCAGCATTTGCTTCTTCTGTGGCTATGAAAGCTGAACCTATATAGGCTAAGTCTGCACCCATTGCTTGAGCAGCCAGAACTGCTCCACCATTTGAGATAGATCCTGATAACAACAAAGGACCTTCAAACCATTCTCTAATTTCTTGAATAAGAGCAAAAGGCGACAATGTTCCAGCATGACCTCCCGCACCAGCAGCAACAGCTACTAATCCGTCTGCTCCTTTATCGATAGCTTTTTTTGCAAAAAAATTATTAATCACATCATGAAGCACAATTCCATTAACTTGATGAGCCACTTCATTCACTTCTGGTCGAGCACCTAAAGACGTTATCCAAATAGGAACATTCCATTTAGCACAAATATCAATATCTTTTTCTAGTCTTACATTTGATCTATGAACAATGTGGTTTACTGCAAATGGAGCAGCAGGGTTATCAGGGTTTTTTTGATTATATTTATCTAACCCTTCTGTAATTTTTTTTAACCAAATTTCAAGCATATTTGGTTCACCCTCCTCTTCTCTAGCATTTAAAGCAGGAAAAGAACCAACAATACCATTTAAACATTGAGCTAAAACTAAATCAGGATTTGAAATAATAAATAAAGGTGAACCTACTATAGGTATCTTTAGTTGATTTAAGGGTTCAAGTAATGGCATCACAACCAAAATATTATCAACATTTGATCTAATGTCACTATAAAAAGTCTAAAGTTTTAAACTTGAAAAATTAAATATTAGTTTGCATAATATTATTTATATAGAGGATTATTATGAAACTTTCAAAAGAACAATTAAAGCAATTTCATGAAGAAGGATATCTTTTTTTACCTGAAGTTTTTACAGCTGAAGAAGCAAAGCTTTTAAAACAAGAATCAGAAAATGTTTATTCTATGAATAGAAAAGAAGTTTGGAGAGAGAAAACTGGTGTAGCTCGAACTGCTTTTGCAGCTCACACTTATAATGAAGGTTTTAAAAGACTGGGAGCACATCCAAGATTAGTCAATCCAGTAAAGCAAATTTTAGAGGGTGATGTATACATGCATCAATTTAAAGTCAATGCTAAAGCAGCGTTTGATGGTGATGTCTGGCAATGGCATCAAGATTTTGGAACCTGGCATAGAGATGACCAAATGCCAGAGCCAAGAGCCATGAATATTTCTGTATTCGTAGATGACGTTACAGCAGCAAATGGTCCCCTGCTATTTATTCCGAAAAGTCATAAATTTGGAGTTGTTGAAGCAGGGCATGATTTAGAAACAACTAGCTATCCTCTATGGACATTAGACCGTAAAAAAGTAAAAGAACTTGCTGAAAATGGAGGTTGTGTTGCGCCGACAGGACCTGCAGGAAGTATGCTGTTATTCTCGTCTTTGCTTGTTCATGCAAGCCCACCAAACATATCACCTTTTGGAAGAACTATCGTTTATTTATCTCTTTGTCATGTTGAAAACCATATAAGAGCATTTAAAAGAGATGAATGGATAGCGCATAGAAATTTTGAGCCAATTATTCCAATGGATGATAATTGTTTAACTGAACTTGCTATTAAAAATCAAACCGCAGCTGAATAATCCAAAATTAGTGTTAGTAAAATCAAAAAACACTAGTAATTTTAGGGATGGCTCCATTGGTTCAATGAAAAAAAATAAACTCTTTCGTTCTGCTAAATTGAGTAATTTAGAAGATGAAGATTTAGATATTTTAGAAAAAAATAAAATATTTAAAATTATTGATTTAAGAGATCCAGTTGAAATCGAAAAAGCGCCAGATAATTTATCAAGTAATCTTTTAAAAAAATATATTAATTTGCCTATATCTGCCAATACTCTCTCGAGAATGGCAGATGCATATCACAATTGTAATTTCCAAGAAAATGAAACAATTTACGAAAATGTTATGAAAAAAAGTTATGAATTTTATCTTAAAAATCATTCTGAAGTATGGAAAAAATTTTTTACAATTCTTTTAGAGTCAAATGGAAAACCAGTAATTTATCATTGTTCAGCTGGCAAAGATAGAACAGGAATAGCCAGTTATTTAATACAAAGTTTATGTTCTCAAAAAGAGGAATTAATATTTGATAATTATTTGTTATCTAATCAATTATTAAATCAAAGATACGCCACAGCTGAACAAAAATATACCTTAAAGAGAAATAAAAAAATGACGGATTTAATGCTTAAGGTAATAGGACAAGTTAAATTAGATTATTTAAAAAATTCAATTACTTTTATTAAAAAAGAATATGGATCTAATGAAAATTATTTTCTAAAAAAACTTAATTTTAGTGAAAAAGATTTAAAAAATATTAAGCATATATATAGTTAAAAAATGTTCCTCGAAAAAAAAATTAATGAATTAATTGATAATAAAAAAACTGTCAATGTAACGTTAATAGGTGCAGGAAAATTTGGTTCAATGTTTTTAAGCCAAGCTCCTTATACTAAAGGTTTAAATGTTTTTACAATATGTGACCTAAACATTGATAAAGCTAAAAAAGCTTGTCTTGAGGTTGGCTGGAGCGAAGATCAAATTAATAATACTATATTTACTGAAGATTTTGAAAAAGCAATTAATGATGATGAAGTAGATGTTGTTGTTGAGGCAACTGGCCATCCTTCATCAGGAATTAAACATGCTAGGACATGTTTTAAATATGGCAAACATGTAATAATGGTAAACGTTGAAGCTGACGTATTAGCTGGACCAAGTTTATCTGCAGAAGCCAACTCTGCAGAAGTAGTGTTTTCAATGGCATATGGTGATCAACCATCATTAACTTTAGAAATTATTGAATGGGCAAGGGCTTCTGGTTTCAAAGTAACCGCAGCTGGAAAAGGTACAAAATATTTGCCTGAATATCATTATTCTACTCCAAAAACAGTTTGGGATCATTACGGCCTTACATCAGATGAAGCAGAAAAAGCTGGAATGAATTCAAAAATGTTTAATTCTTTTCTTGATGGAACAAAATCTTCTTTAGAGATGTCTGCAATAGCTAATGCATCTGGACTTAATGTACCAAATACTGGTTTACTTTTTCCTCCTTGCGGCATGGATGATCTGGCAAGTCTATTAAAAGAAAAAAATAAAGGCGGCATCTTAGAAAAAAATGAACAAGTTGAAGTTGTTTCATCTTTAGAGCGAGATGGTAGACCTGTGTTTAAAGACTTGAGGTGGGGTGTTTACGCAGTTTTACAAGCACCCAATGATTATGCAGCTTCATGCTTCAAACAATATGGAATGAATACTGATCAATCTGGTGAATTTTCAGCTATGTATAAACCTTTTCACTTAATAGGAATGGAATTAAATACTTCAATTTTTTCAGCTGCATTATTGAAACTCCCAACAGGACAAACAAAATATTTCAAAGGCGATGTTGTATCGGTATCAAAAAGAAATCTGAAAAAGGGTGAAAAGCTAGATGGTGAAGGTGGTTTTACGGTATGGGGAAAATTAATACCTGCAAGTACATCTCTAAACTTACAAGCTTTACCAATAGGTCTTGCAAACGACATGTATTTAAAAAATGACATAAATAAAGATAAGATTATAACTTGGAATGATGTTGAATTTGATTCAAATGATGAAATTATAAATTACAGACATCAAATGGAAAATAAATTTAGAAATTAATTTTTTTTATAGGTCCTTTATCTAACCTCCAAACAAAATCAAATTGATTATATCTTGGAAAATATTTTGTAATTAATGGGTCATGTCCTGGAATAATTAATTCTTGGGATGAGGCTAATGTTTTAATTATTTTAAAACCATTTAACATTTCTTCTAGATCTACAACTATTGGGAATGGTTTATTCTTAATAAAATTTTCATAAAAATGAGTAGCATCTGACGCTAAACATAAATAACCATTTTCAGTTTTAACTTTTACTGCTTGGAGACCTCTAGAATGTCCTCCAATCATATGAGTTGAAATACCAGGTAAAATTTGACCTGTGCCATTATAAAAAATTACTCTTCCCGAAAAAACATTTTCAACCATTTGAGAAATGTGTTTTCCAGTAAATGGCATCTTAATTGTTTCATGACACATGCAAGGACCTGTTGCATAAGACATTTCCATTTCTTGTAAATGAAATTTAGCATTTGGAAATTCATTTAATCCTCCTGCATGGTCATAATGAAGATGAGTAATTATAACATCTGAAATTTTTTCTGGATTAATACCAAAATCTCTAATTGCTTTTGAAGGAGATCTAATAATTGGTCTATTTCTTCTATTTGCTTCTTCTTGATCGTAACCAGTATCAACTAAAACAATTTGATCATTATTTTTTAGAACCCAAATAAAATAATCTATTGAGTGCTGTTCATGTGCATGATCATCAAAAATAAAACTATCATTTCTTGTTCTATCATTTCTCTCAGCATATTTAATTGCATAAACTTCCCATTTTTTTTCAAGCGAATCCATATTTAACTCTCAACATCTTCTAATCTATCTGTTGCTGGTGGTGGTGTTCTAGTAATTTTATTAATAGATTCATAAATTTCTTTTGTAATACTAATCTTCATTGAATCTAAAGAAGGTATTAACTGCTTTAAATTTCTAGCAGAGATTATTGGTGACAAAATATCTTGATTATATATTACCCAAGCTACCGCTAAAGAAATTGGATTATAATTTAATTCTTTAGATAATTTTATAAAATCTTTTACAACTTTATTCATCCAATTCTGGCCATACCTTTTTTGATATTTTTCATTATGATCTAATCTTCCAATTTCATTTTTTTGTGTCTCTCTAAAATCTTGATCATATTTACCTGTTAACAATCCACCACCAAGCGGACTATAACTAATTACATTTAAATTTTCAGAATGTGCCATAGGCAAAATTTCAACTTCAACTTGTCTCTTAACAAGATTATACATAGGTTGTAAAAACTCAATTAAAGGAAAATGGTTAATTTTTGAAATATATTGTGCTTTCATTATCTGCCATGCAGCAAAATTTGAAACGCCCAAATGAAAAAATTTTTTTTCATCTTTTAATTTTTTTAATGCGTTTAAACTTTCTTCTAAAGGAGTATTGTCATCCCAGTGATGTATAAAAAAAATATCAACATAATCTTGATCCAGTCTTTTTAAACTTTCTTCTAGTTGATTTCTTAAATTTTTGGGATCTGCGCCACCTTGAGAACCAGCTTTTGTTACTATTAATAACTTCTCTCTCTCTTCTTTGATTAATTTTCCTAAAATTTTTTCAGATAATCCTTTTGTATATACATAAGCTGTATCAAAAAAATTCACTTCATTTTCTCTACATTTTAGGTACATTTCTTCCGAATCCTTTGCAGAAGCCCCATCACCAAACTGCATAGTACCAAAACATAATTTAGATGGAGTTAAATTATTTGGCCCAAAAGTTTTTATCATATGTTATTTATCCTCTCTATTAATTTCTTTCATCCATGAAAGTCCATCATCAGTATTTGTTAAAGGATTATATTCGGCTCCAACATAACCTTGATAACCAAATTTATAAATTTCTGATAAAATATTACTATAATTTAACTCTCCAAAAATTGGTTCATTTCTTTCTGGAACTGATGCCATTTGAACATGGCCTATAAAATTGAAGTTATCTTTAAATCTAGTTAAAACATTTCCTTGGCTTATTTGAACATGATAAAAATCAAACATTATTTTTACATTGTTATTACCAACTAACTGACAAATCTCTTTTGCCTGTTCAACATTTGTTAAAAAATATCCAGGAAAATCTTTCTGGTTTTTAGGTTCAATTACTAATCCTATATTTGTGTCGTTTAGTTGAGATACAGCATATTGTAAATTTTCAACAAGTGTTTTTAAAGAGTTATGATTTTGTTCAGTAATGCCACACATAAAGTGGATATTTTTAGAACCTATTACCTTAGCATATTCAATTGCCTGATCAATCGCTGATCTTGCCTCCTGTACTCTAGAGGGAACAGCATTTAAACCGTTATCACCCTTACTTACATTACCTTTGATAGTATTAATTCCAATAATTGGAAGATTAATTTTATCAATAGCTTTTTTTAATTCATTTGCGTCAACTTCATATGGAAATTGAAATTCAACTGCATCAAAATTTTTTTCCTTAGCCTTATAAACTCTTTCTAAAAGAGGTAATTCAGACCATAAAAGACCAAGATTAGCAGAAAGTTTCATTATTAATCCCAATTAACATTAAATTTATTTACAGTTTCTTTTATTTGATTTTCGTTTAACAAATTTGGTTTAAAACCTCTTGTAATCAACGAAAGTTTAGCAGTATTTTCAAGCTCTTCAATGGCATTTGTGGCACTTTCAAGACTCTTTCCAGAAACTACTGGCCCATGATTTGCGAGTAAAACTGCTGATCTTTTTGAAGCGACTCCTCTTATAACATCGCCTAACTTAGGATCACCAGGCAAATAAAAAGGCAAAAGTTTAACTTTACCTAATAGCATAATCGAATAAGGTGTGAGTGGTTGAAAAATATTATCAACATCTAAATTTGGTAACATGGAATAAGCAACTGAATAAGTTGAATGCAAATGAACTACAGCTCCAACTCTATTAGAATTTTTTTCATAAAAGGCTTTATGTAAAAACAGTTCTTTAGTTGGCTTCATTGTACCAATAACTTCATTCTTAGAAGTTATTTTACATACATGATCTGGTTGCAATCTTCCCAAAGAACAACCAGTAGGAGTGATTAAAAGATCTCCATCTTCAGTAATAGCTGAAATATTGCCAGTTGATCCATGAGTTAATCCCCTATCAAATAAAGATTTACCAATGATACAAATTTGATCTCTTAAAAAATTTTCGGAAAAATTATTTGACATTAATACTCCATTAACGAAAAGCCAATTGCTAAAAACAAACCTACAACAACATGACTGCATGTTGATAATACTTTAGTTAATTTGGGGTTTGGTGTTTTATTTCCCATTAATCCTTTTCCAGTTGCAGGTAAAAAAAAGAACCAGGGTACTACAACAGATATTAGTCCAAAAAGAAATCCTGATAGAAGTGACGTATTAAAAAAATCAAAAAAAGTTAAGCAAATCCAGTATGCAAATCCATATCCAATACCAACTATATAATGAAATATCCATCCAATAGGAAGTTCATACTTTATAGGTTTTTCATTTTCTAAATTAATATTAAATATAATTCCTTTATTTATTAACATTAGCAGCCATCTTCCAGTAGGAGCCCAATTAGTAGGAGGTATTTTATACAAAACAAATAAAAGTCTTTGCCACAAATCCATAGCAATACAACATAATATTCCAGCAAAAATAATATCTACAACCAAAATTTTACCTCGAAATTTTTAATCTTTCATTTTTGACTATTATTAGTTAACAATAATAATAAGTTAAATTCTATAAGATTATAAAATATTGAGGATAAAATGAGTGAATTCGATGGACAGATTGCAGTCATTACTGGTGCAGCCCAAGGTATAGGTTATGCAACTGCAGAAAAACTTAAACAAGATGGTGCCAAAATCGTTATTTGGGATATAGATAAAAACTTAGGAGAAACTGCAGCTCAAAAATTAGATTGTGATTTTCTTCAAATGGATATGACAGACGATAAAATTGTAGAAAAATGTACGTCTGAAACATTAGGTTTACACGGTAAAATTGATATACTTGTTTGTAGCGCAGGTATTGCAGGCCCCACCATGCCAACATGGGATTATCCAGTTAATGAGTGGTTAAAAGTAATGAATGTGAATGTTAATGGTGTATATTATTGCAACAGACATGTAATTAAAACAATGCGTGAAAAAGGATATGGTAGAATTGTAAACATAGCTTCAATTGCTGGAAAAGAAGGTAATCCAAATGCAGCAGCATATTCTGCGTCAAAAGCGGCTGTAATTGCATTAACAAAGTCTCTCGGAAAAGAAACTGCTGATCAAGATATAGCTGTAAATTGTATTACTCCTGCGGCTGCAAAAACAAGAATTTTTGATCAAATTAGTCAAGAACATATAGACTACATGTTGTCTAAAATACCTAGAAATAGATTTGTTAAGGTAGAAGAAATTGCATCTTTGATAAAGTTTCTAGTAAGTAAAGAAAATAGTTTTACTACAGCTGGTGTATTTGATATTTCTGGCGGAAGGGCTACTTATTAGATAATTTAAATTATTCTTTATTTTTTTCATTCAATTGCTTTTGAAGTGTAGCAATTTGTTCTTTCATTAGATCGATATCAGATTTGTAATTTTCTTGTTTCGGCTCTTCTTTTGGTGCTTTTTCTGATTTTTTTGTTTCACTTGAGTCTTCAGTATTAGAATTATCATACCATGGATACATAATATTTGACATCATTTGAGATTGAAAATCTTGCCAATTTTTCAAGGTTTCAGTGCTTTTTTCATTATTAGAATTAACATCAAAATTAGAATTAAAGCTCTTTAAAAACTTTTCTTGATTTTCCTTCATAAAATTAAACGTTTGTGACAAAATCTCAGGCATGAAATTTTTAGATGCATCACTATAGCTTTTGATAATTTCCGTTAAAATATCTTTAGGAATAGATGCGCCTTTTTTAATTTCGTAATCTGATATTATTTGAAGAAGATATTGATTTGTGACATCTTCATTTGTTTCTTTGTCAATAATTTGGACTTCTTTACCATCTCTAATAAACTCAGCTATTTGGTCAAGTGTTACATACTCACTTGTTTGAGTATTATAAAGTCTTCTACTTGAATATTTTGTTATTATTATTTTATCAGTCATTAATTTAGATTAAATAATAAATAATTAATCTTCAACTGATAAAAAGGCGGTAAATTAACCGCCTTTTATCTTTATAAAAACTTATTCAGATATTTCTGTTTCAGCAGTAGGTGTTTGTTTAGGTGTAGTTGCTTTTTTTGAGGCTTTGTTCATTTCATCCTTAGCTTCTTTTCCAGCTTGCATAAATAATTCAATTGTATCTAATTGAGTCTTTTTTGCTATTTCAGCAAATTCAGACATAAATTTTGGTGAAGTTTGAGCTTGTTCAGTCACAAAATCAGTAGCTACTTTTACGTAATCTTCTGGTTTTGATTGCGGCTTAACAAGTTTATCCATACCACCAATTGTTTCTTTAGTCCAAGCTTGTGATACTTCAACATTTTTTTTGAACGTATCAAACGCTATCTTTGAAAACTTAGAATTATATTCATTAGCACTTTTGTAAAAATCTTCTAGGTTAATTGGACTTTTAGAAAACATTTCTTCAAAGTTCTTTTTATAATCATCAAAACTAAACATATGCACACTCCTTTTTTTCTGCATTGCAATATATATATACTGCAATGCAGAAATGTCAAGTATATTTTTCTGCAAACGCGAAATTATTTAAATTTCTTTTTTACATAAGACCCTGGAGCATTTTCAATTACCTGAAATTCGTTATTATGATTAAAATTCATTTCATCTAAAGAACCACTCTTCTTTTGTATCCAAGATGCCCATTCGCCCCACCAAGACCCTTCATTTTTCTTTGCTTTGTAAAACCATTCATTAATATCTTCCATTTTTGTCTCATTGGTCCAATATCCATATTTAACAGAGTTTTCTGGATTTATTATACCTGCTATATGACCACTTCCTGCTAAAATAAATTTTTTTTCTCCAGTTGTTTTATTCAAACCAAAAAAGGAAGATTTCCATGGAGCAATATGATCAGTATGTGTTGCAACAGCAAAAATTGGTAGTTTAATATCTTCTAATGATACAATTTCATCAAAAACATTTAGTTTTCCTTTTGAAAGCATATTTTTTTGATAAAAATTTTCTAAATATTCTAAAGCCATAACTCCAGGTAAATTAGTGGAGTCACTATTCCAGTATAATAGATCAAATGGTGGTGGTTTTTTTCCCATAAGGTATGATTTTATGGCGGGTCCATAAACTAGATCATTTGATCTTAAAAAACTAAAAGTTTTTGCTAGGAAACTTCCTTCCATGTAACCATACTTTTCAATTTGTTTATTTATAGATGATAGATATTCATCTGTTACAAATATAGATAAATCTCCTGGATCTTCAAAATCTGTAAGTGTTGTAAAAAATGTACTTGATTTAATAAATTTAATATTTTTCTTACTTAGATATGCTAATGTTGAAGCTAGCAAGGTGCCTCCAATACAATAACCAATAGTATTAATTTGATCTTGCTTACAATAACGTTTAACAACATCGGAAGCTTTTAACAATCCGTTATCGATGTAATCTTCAAATGATACATTCTTATGTTCAGTTCCAGGATTTACCCAAGAAATTACAAACACTGATAAATTTTTCTTTAAACAAAATTGAATGAAGCTATTTTCACGCTTTAAATCTAAAATATAAAATTTATTAATCCATGGAGGTATAATTAGCAAGGGTACAGAATAACATTTTTTTGACAGAGGTTCATAATGAATAAGTTGAAATAATTCATTCTGAAATATTACTGATCCTTTTGATTGAGCAATATTTTTCCCAACTTCAAATGCATCATCATCAGTTAAGCTTACGTTTAACTCACCATCATTTTTTTCTAAGTCATTGACTAAATTCTCAAGACCATCAACAAGCGACTTACCTTTAGTATCAATTGCTTCTTTAATAGCTTCTGGGTTAGTTCCTAAGAAATTGGTTGGAGAAAAAAAATCTACCATTTGTTTAGTAAAAAAACTTATTTGTTTCTTATCGGGTTTTGATAGACCCTCTATACTATTGACAGTTTCTTCAATAATATTAGACGAGGTGATATATTGATTTTTAATCATTTTGAAATACGGGTTATTCTCCCAAGTGCTTTCTTTGAACCTTCTGTCTGACACATCAGCTTTATTTTCTGTTTGATTTAAAAAATCTTTTTGAGCATCTGACCATATTTGAAGAGTAGATTTGTAAAATTTAACTTGATTTTCTATTAATCTTGATGGGTTTGAAAGCATCTCAGAAAAATATTTAGACGCTGCTTTATAATATAATTCTTGGTTTGGTTTTGCATAATCTGAATCATTATTTTTATTAGCTAGTGATAAAACAAGTCTTTTAGTCAACAAATCAATCCTATTTAGATTTTCTTGTAATTCATCAAATTCACTTGTTTTATTATTATTATTCATTTTTTGTTTCCCGATTAGTAAATTATATAATAGAATTTTAGTTAATTGCTAGGAATGTATATGCAAATATCAACTTATGATTTTTTTGAAACTTCAAGACAATATAATGAATGGATTAGTTCTTCTTTGAAAACTTTTTGGGGAAACCCTATTTTTGGTCTTAATCCTAGTCCAATTCCTCAAGTAATGTTTACTTATGGAAAATTGACTGAGCATTATCTGTCAAGAGTAACTTCAAAACCAGATTGGGGAATAAATTCTTTTGTAGCTAATGGAAATGAATATAGCGTCTCAAAAAAAGTAATCTTAAAAAAACCTTTTTGTAAGTTGATTAAATTTGAAACTAATAGAAAAAAAGCAAATATTAAAAAAGTTCTCATTATTGCTCCTATGTCAGGACATTACGCAACTCTGACAAGAAACACAGTTTTATCTTTATTACCGGATTGTGAAGTTTTTGTGACAGATTGGTTGAATGCACGAGACGTATCTCTATCGAAAGGTAAATTTGATATTGAAGACTTCACTAAATATTTAATTGAATTTTATAAGTTTCTTTCGCCAGATTTAAATGTAATGGCAATATGTCAACCTGCACCATTAGCTCTAGCGGCTTTATCATTTATTTCTAAAAATTATTATAAAAAGAAACCAAGTACTTTAACATTAATTGGAGGCCCAATTGATCCAGAAGCAAACCCTACATCTGTAACTGACTTTGGAAACAAACTGAGCCTAGATTATTTAAAAAACACCATGACAATGCCAGTTGGTGTAAATTACAAAGGAGTAGGTAGATCTGTATATCCTGGGATAATTCAATTATCGTCCTTCATATCAATGAACTTTAAAACGCATCTTAACTCTTTTTTTGATCAAGTTTTTAGAGAAATTGAAGGTATTGCCTCTGAAAATGATCGTCATAATAAATTTTACAATGAATATTTAGCCGTGATGGACATGACTGCAGAATTTTATCTTACAACAGTAAATAGAATTTTTAAAAAAAGAGAAATTGCAAAAAATATATTTTCTTTGGAAAATGAAGCTTTAGATCTAAATGATATCAAAGATATCCCGATTTTTATAATCGAAGGTAAAAATGATGATATTTCAGCCCCTGGTCAATGTCTTGCAGCTTTAGAGATCTTAAAAAAGATTCCTGATAACCTTAAATTTAGTTATTTACATGAAAATGCTGGACATTATGGAATTTTTAGTGGAAAGGCTTGGAGAGAAGATATCCGTCCCGAGTTCATAAATTTCATTAATAAATTTTAGTTTATTATTGATTATTTTTTGATCAATTATCCAAATATTCATCATTTCTAAATTAGAAATAATCTTTTTTTAAATTAACTGTTGATAAATAATTCTTTAAAACCTATTTACACATAGATAGGAGATCAAATGGACGATATCAAACTTTCTAATTTTAATTCAAAAAGCAAAGATGAGGTAGTTTTTACGGAAGACAGAATAGCACTTGTATCTGGTGGAACAAGAGGTATTGGTAGAGGTATTTGTGAAATTTTAAAAAGAGCTGGTGCTACAGTTATTGCTGGATACGCTTCAGATGATGAGCAAGCAAAAAAATTTACAAGAGAAACCAATATTAAATCAATTAAATGGGATGTTTCTAATTTTCAGGAATGCGACAATGTTGTTAAAGAAATTATTTCAGAGTACGGAACACTATCAATACTAGTCAATAACGCTGGCATAACCAGAGATAGTACAATCAAAAAAATGTCAATTGATCAGTGGCAAGACGTTATAAACGTTAATCTCAATTCTGTTTTTAATATGACTAAAGTTTGTTGGGATGAAATGACATCTAAACATTTTGGTAGAATAATTAATATTTCTTCTGTTAATGGACAGGCAGGCCAATACGGACAGGTGAATTACTGCGCTGCTAAAGCAGGTATAATTGGAATGACAAAAGCTATAGCTCAAGAAGGTGCTCGCTATAATATTACAGCTAATACCGTTGCTCCAGGTTATGTTGACACAGAAATGGTTGCAGCAGTTCCACAAAATGTTTTAGATAAAATAATTAGTACAATTCCTGTTGGGAGATTAGGTCATCCACAAGAAATTGCTAGAGCAGTTGCTTTTTTAGCAAGAGAAGACTCTCAATTTGTTACTGGATCTACCATCTCTATAAATGGTGGACACCATATGTATTAGAATAGTTTATAATAATTATTAGATTTGAATTGGGTCAAATCAAAATTCACTAAGACCTGCCAACAATATCACTATAAACAAGCAAAAAGCCATACTCTTATTAACTGTTGATTGTCTTCCTTTACTTAAGCCCCACTGTCTTAGCTTTACGCCAAGCCATAACCAAATAAAATGAACTGGAACCCAGACAAAATTTATTATTAACGTTTTTATTAAAATTTCTTGCTGCAAATTAAAACCTTGCAATGGAAACCCAGTAAATAAAATACCATTTACCAAATAAGCTTTTGGATTGATTACCTGTAAGAATATTGCCTCAAAGAAGGTAGGTTTTTTTTTTGATTGTTTAAATTTTATTTCGTTTCCTGCAGTGGCTATCCTCCAAGCTATCCAAGTCAAATATGATAAAGATATTATTAAAAACACAGGTTCAACCCATGGGATTTCAAATAAGAAACCTTTAAAACCTGTTACGACAAGAACTAAAACTGTATTTGTTCCAATAAATAACCCAGCTAAATATAATGTACCGGTTTTCCATCCAAAACCTGATCCTGTTGCTGCTAAAGACAAAACCCCAGGCCCAGGCGTTATTATCATTAAAAAGATTGCAATTGTAAAAGCTAACATTTTTTTTGATTATTTTAGATAAACAGTTTTCCAGGATTCATAATCAAATTTGGATCAAAAGATTTTTTAATTGCCTCCATGACATCAACTGAATTACCTAATTCATTATACATATATTTTCTTTTACCTTGCCCAATTCCATGTTCTCCTGTACAAGTTCCATCCATTTTAATGGCTCTATCAGATAACCTGTCTAAGAAAGGTCCTAATTTAGAAACTTCATTTTCGTTATTTGTATCTAGCATTACAGCAACATGAAAATTTCCATCACCAGCATGACTTGCTATGGGACCAATTAAATCATTATCATTTAAGTCTTTTACTGTTTCAACAATGCATTCTGATAGTCTAGATATTGGTACACAAACATCAGTAGAATACATTTCTGTACCAGGCATATAAGATCTTGCAGCCCAATATGCATCATGTCTAGCTTTCCATAATTTATTTCTTTCCTCATTATTTGAAGTCCATTCATAATTATTGCCTCCAAACTCAAGTGCAATTTCACCAAAAAGCTCTGACTGTTCATCAACAGATTTTTTGCTTCCATGAAATTCCAAAAGTAGCAATGGTTCTTCTGGCAAACTTAATTTTGAATACAAATTACAAGCTTTAACCTGTATCGCATCTAAAAGTTCAATTCTTGCTACAGGAATACCAGATTGAATTGTAGTTATAACTGTATCTGCTGCATCTTTTATAGATGTAAATGATACTCGGCCGCCAGCTATAACTTCTGGTATGCCATAAAGCTTTAATGTAATTTCTGTAATTATGCCCAAAGTTCCTTCAGAACCAACTAAAAGTCTAGTTAAATCATAACCAGCAGAACTTTTTTTTGCTTTATTTGAAGTTTTAATTATTTCTCCATTTGGCATTACTGCCTCTATCGAAACAACATTATCCTTCATTGTTCCATATCTAACCGCATTTGTTCCAGATGCTCTCGTTGAAGACATGCCTCCAATTGATGCATTTGCACCAGGATCAATTGGAAAAAATAGACCCGTATCTCTGAGATGAGTATTAAGTTGTTCCCTTGTAACTCCTGGTTGAACCGTAACCAATAAATCATCCTGATATACATTAAGTATTTCATTCATATTATTCAAATCAATAGATAAACCACCAAATGGAGCATTAACATGCCCTTCAAAAGAGGACCCGACACCAAAAGGAATAATAGGACATCTGAAATCATTACAAATTTTTACTGCATCTGATACGTCATTTTTATTTGATGCGAATAAAACTCCATCTGGTAATTCAGATTCGTGAATAGTCATTGTATGTGAATGTTGTTCTCTAATACTTTTAGAATCGGAAAATTGCTGGCCAAATTTATCTTTTATTTTAGAAATACATTCTTGAATATTTTTTTTATTATATGTTTTTCCTAACCATTGGCTTTCATTATCTGACATAATAAGCCTTAAAATATTTTTCCTGGATTCATAATATTAAATGGGTCTAAAGCTTTTTTAATATTTTTCATAAAATCAACTGAACTACCTAATTCTTCTACTAGATACTGTTTTTTTCCTTGTCCTATTCCATGTTCACCGGTGCATGTTCCATCAAGTAAGATTGCTCTTTTTGACAAATCGTCAAGAAATTTATTTAAGTTATTAATTTCAATGTCATTTTTAGGATCTACCATTAATTGAACATGAAAATTCCCGTCCCCTACATGTCCAACAATATGACCAAATAAATCATATTTTGTTAAATCGTTTTGTGTTTTTTCAATGCATTCTGACAACTTTGAAATTGGTACACAAACATCTGTTGCAATATATTCATGATCAGGCTTACAAGATTTAGTCGCGTAATAGGCGTCATGTCTTGCTTTCCAAAGTTTATTTCTTTCTTCATTATTGGAAGTTGATTCAAAATTGTTTCCTCCAAAATCTGCTACAATTTCTGAAAAGAACTCAGATTGCTCCTTTACAGACGATTCACTTCCATGAAATTCAAGAAGTAATAGTGGTTCTTCTGGCAAATTTAGTTTAGAGTAGTTATTACAAGCCTTAACCTGTTCTTGATCTAATAATTCAATTCTTGCGACAGGAATACCAGCCTGAATTACCATAATTACTGCTTCAGTAGCGTCCTTTATTGAAGGAAAAGTTACTCTACCTCCTGCTATAACTTCAGGAATACCATATAATTTAATTGTAATTTCTGTAATAATACCAAGGGTGCCCTCAGATCCAACAATTAGTCTTGTTAAATCATAACCAGCTGAACTTTTTTTTGCTCTATTAGATGTTTTAACTATTTCACCATTTGGCATTACACATTTTAAAGAAATAACATTATCTTTCATTGTTCCATATCGTACTGCATTAGTGCCAGAAGCATTTGTGCTTGCCATACCACCTAGAGATGCATTTGCACCTGGATCAATTGGGAAAAAAAGTCCTGTATCTCTTAGGTACACATTCAACTGCTCTCTTGTAACACCTGGTTGCACTACTGCATAACCATCTTCGGGGGATACATGTAAAATTTTATTCATGTTATTAAGATCAATTGATATGCCTCCATATAAAGCATTAACATGCCCTTCTAGAGACGATCCAACTCCAAAAGGAATTATAGGACATTTGTATTTTTGACAAATTTCAACTGTTTTTTTTACATCTATTTCGTTTTCTGCAAAAACAACTCCGTCAGGTAACTTTGAGGTATGTATTGTAGTCGTGTCAGTGTGTTGTTCCCTTACACTTTTAGATATAGAAAATTGCTGGCCGAATTCTTTTATCAATTCAGTAACAGCATCTTTTTTATTAAAATCAAAATTTAAATCAGATACTTCAAGTTCTTTTTCTAATACACTCACTTTTGATCCCTATTAAAATTAATGTACTTATGATATTACTACATTAAATATAATAATTTTAAATGAAAAAAAATATTAAAAATTCAATTTTTGCTGGTGAATGCATGATCGAAGTCAGTGGTAATACTGATAATTTAGATAAAAAGCAAATTAAAATGAATTTAAATTTTGGCGGTGATACGTTTAATGCAGCTGTATATTTTTCTAGATTGACAAATAAACTATTTAACACTTTTTATTTTACTGGGTTGGGTAAAGATCATTTATCTGAAATGATGATAAAAAGATTTAAATATGAAAATTTAAAAATTGACCTAATACAAAGAATTAAGGGAAAGTATCCTGGACTTTATTCTATTCAAACAGATAAAAAAGGGAATAGAAGTTTTTCATATTGGAGAAATGAATCAGCCGCAAAAGAAATGATAAAAAATTGTAATTTAGATAATTTAGAAAAATTCATTGGTAATACTGAATTATTTTATTACACAGGCATTTCTCTTGGGATTTTAAAGCCTAAGGATCAAAATAAATTAATTGAATTATCAAAAAAATCTAAACTTACAGCTTTTGATTTTAATTATCGTAATAGTTTCCATGGTAACAAAATTAAATCTCAAAGTTTGTTTAAAAAAAGTAATTTTTTTTCTAAAATAAATTTCATATCATTTGATGATATAATTGAAATATTTGGAAAGTCTGATCCATTTCAATTCATAAATACTTTTAAAAGAAAAGATAACATAATTATTTTAAAGCATTTTGAAAAAATATTTTATTCTGAATTCAATAAAATTGGTTCAATAAATATACCAATTATTAAAGCAATTGATACAACTGCTGCAGGAGATTCTTTTAATGGCTCTTTTTTGGCATATCATCTAAAAAATAAATATTTATCAATTGAAGAAAAAATTTTAAGCTCTCATGTCATAACAAAAAATGTACTCAAATATAGAGGCGCAATCATTCCAAAGACAAAAATGAAAATATAATCAGAGGTATAAATGAAAATTGAAAAAAATGTATTAATCATGTCATCATTTCCAAATAAAATTACTAAACTTTTTGATGAAACGTTTAATACGTTTAAATCATATGAACAGGAAAATGTAGAAAAATTCATTGAAAGCTTAAGTGATAAAATTGAAGCCATAGCAGTTATGGGAGGAACTACTGTTTCAAGCGAACTCATAAAAAAACTACCTAAATTAAAAATAATCGCGAATTATGGTGTGGGTTATGATGCTGTTGATGTCAAACAAGCAACTTTATCTAACGTTAAAGTAACAAATACCCCTGATGTACTAAATGACGAAGTTGCAGACACAGCAATTGCCTTGACATTATGTGTATATAAAAACATTGCTTTAGCAAATCAATTTTTATTAGAGAAAAAATGGCTTAAATCTGAATACCCATTATCAAAAAAATTTTCAGGAACTAAGTTTGGGATCTTAGGCATGGGAAGAATTGGAAAAACAATTGCAAAAAGAATTGAATCTTTTAATTGTGAAATTTGTTATCACTCAAGAAACCAAAAAGATGTTAAATACAAATATTTTTCAAAATTAGAAGATTTAGCTGAATACGTTGATACACTATGTGTAATTACTCCAGGAGGTGAAGAAACAAAGCATTTAGTTAATGCCAATGTTCTTCAAAAACTCGGTAAAAATGGATTTTTAATTAACATTGCAAGAGGTACTGTTATTGATCAAAAGGCACTTATTTATGCGTTACAAAATAATATCATTCGTGGTGCTGGTTTAGATGTTTTTGAAAACGAACCAAATGTACCTGACGATTTAATTAATTTAAATAATGTTATTCTAACTCCTCACATTGGATCAGCAACTGTTGAAACTAGATACGACATGGGAAAACTTGTTTATGATAACATTGTGCAAATGTTGACAACAAATACTACAATCAGTCCAGTTAATTAATGATTATCTCTTGGTAAAGATTTTTTAACTTTTTGATAACTAGCAGCATTTTCTAAAATTCCTCCATCTGCCATATGCCCAACATGATTTCTATAAATCTCTTGCCACGGTGTTTGATGACAAGGAAATTTTGGTGGACCACTTTTTTTCCTTTCTTGTATCTCATCATCATCAACCAACATATTAGCTGTGAATTTATTTAAATCAATTTGTATCGTATCACCAGTTTTTAGCCAAGCTAAACCCCCACCAACTGCGCTTTCAGGAGATGCATTTAAAATTGAAGGACTCCCTGAAGTTCCTGATTGTCTTCCATCACCAATGCATGGTAGTTCTGTGATGCCTTGTTTAATTAATTTATCTGAAGGTTGCATATTTACTACTTCAGCTGAACCAGGCCAACCTATTGGGCCAGCTCCTCTAATTACAAGAATGCAATTCTCATCCATGTTTAGTGAATCATCATTTACACGATCATGATAATCTTCAGATCCTTCAAAAACTATAGCTCTGCCTTCTAAAACTCCCTCTTTGCCAGGTTTAGATAAAAACTTTTTTCGAAACTCATCAGAGATAACAGAAGTTTTCATTATTGCTGATTCAAATAAATTTCCTTTTAAAACGATAAAACCTGCTCTTGTTTTTAATGGGTTTTTAAACTCTGAAATTACATCTTTATCTTTAATTTTAAGTCCATTAAGACACTCAGACATTTTCTTTCCTGATACTGTAATTACATCTCCATGTAGTTTATTATTTGATAAAAGCTCATTCATAACAGCAGCAGTTCCACCAGCTCTATGATAACTCTCACAAAGATATTTTCCTGCAGGTTGTACATTAACCATCAATGGAATATCATATCCGACATTCTGCCAAGCATCTGTTTCTAAATCAATACCAACATGTCTTGCTATTGCAGTTATATGAATTTGAGCATTAGTTGATCCTCCGATAGCAGAATTAACAACTATAGCATTTTCGAATGCTTTTCGTGTCATAATTTTAGAGGGAGTTAAGTCTTCTTTAACCATTTCAACAATCCTCAAACCTGTTCTATAAGCCATTTGACCTCTTTCTCTATAAGGTGCTGGAATATTAGCGTTACCTGTCAAACTCATACCTAGAGCCTCAGCTAAAGAATTCATTGTAGATGCTGTTCCCATTGTATTACAATGTCCATCGGATGGTGCAGAGGATGTAACTATATCCATAAACTCATCATAATTAATTCGTCCAGCAGATAACTCAACTCGACTGTCCCATACAGCCATACCAGATCCAGCTAATTTTCCATCATGCCATCCATCAAGCATAGGGCCACCAGATAATACTATTGCAGGAATATCAACTGTACCAGCCGCCATTAAACATGCTGGAGTAGTTTTATCACAACCAGTTGTTAAAACAACGCCGTCAATTGGATATCCATGTAAAATTTCAACCAACCCTAAATAAGCAAGATTTCTATCTAATGATGCAGTAGGTCTTTTTAATGTTTCTTGTATTGGATGCACTGGGAATTCAAGAGCAATTCCTCCTGCACTTCTTATTCCCTCTCTTACTCTTTCTGCTAATTTTACATGAATTCTATTGCAAGGAGAAATATCAGAACCAGTCTGAGCAATTCCTATAATAGGTTTCCCAGAACGCAACTCTTCAGGTGTTAGCCCAAAATTTAAAGACCTTTCAATATATAAAGCGGTCATACCTGGGTTTTCGGGATTGTCAAACCATTGTTGACTTCTTAGTTTTGAATTAAATTTTTTTGACATATCTTCTCCTTAAACTTTATATCATCAAATTTCTATAGGTAAGCTATCATCAGTTGCCCATTCACTCATAGAATTATCATAAATTTCAATATCATCATAACCCAATTGAAGTAAAACAAATGCATCTAATGATGCTGCTATACCACCACCACAATAATTTAAAACACGTGAATTAATAGAAATACCTTTTTTTTTAAATACTTCTAAACATTCACTTGGAGTTTTAAAACATCCTTTTGTTATATCAGTTAACTCATGAAAAGGAATATTTAAACTTCCTGGAATTCTTCCAGGTCTACCATACCTTGGATTTTCTCCATTATGTAAATCTTCTGTTAAAGAGTTTAAAATCACGCAGTGCTTTTTATTCATAGATTCTAACACTCTATTTTTATCAACAAAAATTGTATCATCAATTTCTTTCTTAAAATCAGATTTTTCAAATTTATTTATTTTACTTTCGGTAGGTAAATTATTTTTTTCCCATTCATAAAAACTACCATTCAAAATGCTTAGATTTTTAAATCCTAAAACATATAACATCCACCAAATTCTAGTGGCCCATTGAAGTCCATTCCTTGAATATAACACTATGTGGAATTTATCACCTATGCCTAAATCTGAAAATTTTTCTGCTAGAGTGGGATAATCAGGAAGTGTAAACCTATACTTACTCGAATTATCTGACAAATCATTTTGAAGATCTAAATAAGCAGAATTTTTTATATGTGAAATTTGATATTGTTTAAACCCACTCTCTACAATGTAAGGTAATGAAGGATTCTGATCTTGATAGTGTAAGTATGTAGTACAATCATAAATTCTAACTTTATCATCATCCAAGTTATTTTTTAACCATTCAAAAGATGATATATATTCTGGAAACTTCCAATATATTTTGTTCATACTTAAATATTATTTAAAATCAATTAAGGTTTCAAATATAAACTTCCTCCACCTTTTCTTGACTCTAAGATATCGTGTGCTTGAGAAACATTTTTAAGATCAAAACACATTTTTTCTTCAAGTGAATAAACATTATTTATAAATTGATCAAATACCGACCTACTCATATTTTCAAACAAGCTTCTTTGATTTGTGTAGTGAAATAATATAGGTCGAGAAATAGATAAAGATTTTTGAGCAAGTTTTGACATTTCAACAGGAGGAATTGGACCTGATGATTGACCAAAGTTGATCAAATAACCACAATTGGAAGCTAAATTATAAGATTGTTCAAAAGTATCCAAACCTACTGAGTCATAAACCAGATCAAATCCGTTACCTTTAGTTATCTCTTTAGAATATTCTATTATATTATCATCATTATAAATAAATGCATTTTTACATCCATATGATTTTGCCAATTTTATTTTTTCTTGAGAACCAACCGTCCCTATTACAATTTTACCAATAGAATTTAAATACTGACACAGTAATCTTCCAACACCACCTGCAGCTGCTGTAACTAGAATTATTTTTTTATCTTTTAAATTGAAAACTTGCTCAGTTAACATATTAACCGTAAGAGCTCTTGAAAAATTTGTAGCCATAGTTGCATCATCAAGTTCATCAGGTATCTTGGCCACAATTTTGTGATTAATTACTCTATGGGATGAGTAGGCCCCATAAGATCCCGTAATATAAACAACTCTATCACCAACTTTTAAATTATTTACACTTTTTCCTAATTTTTCAATAATTCCAGAAGCTTCAACTCCTGGTATTCCAGGTAGATTTAATGTTTTATATAGTCCTGTTCTTACGTAAATATCGTGAAAATGAATTCCAATTGCAGTTTGTTTTATTAAAATTTCATCATCAGCTGGGTCATTTACAGTTATTTTTTCAATATTTAATACATCTGATTGACCATACGTCCTTTGTACTACAGCTTCTGGCATAATCTTACTCCACTTAAAATTTATATTTTTAATCTAAATTAATTGTTAAATAAATTTAAAATCATATAATAAAAAATTAAAATTTAATATTTATTTATCTAAGGAATTACAACAATGAGTGTTGATGATATACTAACTATAAAACTTAATTCTAATGACAATGTCGCAACAGCATTTAATAACATTGCTAAAGGAGAAATCACACAACATATTAAAGTTGAAAATGATATACCAAAAGGCCATAAAATTGCTTTAAAGAAAATTTTAAAAGGTGAAAAGATTATTAAATATGACCAAATTATTGGTCTAGCCAGAAATGATATAAATATAGGCGAACATGTTCATGTAGAAAATACTGAGTTCAAGTCAACAGAACATGATTATGAGTTTTCAACATCAATAAGGTTGCCAAATTTTGTTCCAGAAAGTCAAAGACCTACCTTTGACGGTTTTAAAAGACCTAATGGTCAAGTAGGAACAAGAAATTATATTGGCATTTTAACTTCCGTCAATTGTTCTGCAACTGCAGCTAGGAATATTGCAAATGCTTTTGATGATAATATACTTTCACAATATCCTAACGTTGATGGAGTTGTATCTTTTACACATGGTACAGGTTGTGGAATGGCAGACTCTGGAGATGGCTTTGAAGCTTTACAAAGAGTCTTATTAGGCTATATCCAACATCCTAACTTAGCTGGAGTTCTTTTAATAGGATTAGGTTGTGAAGCCAACCAAATTAAGTTTTTACTTGACGCTTATAACTTAAATGAAAATCCTTTTTTTCAAACAATGACCATACAAGAAATGGGAGGGTTAAGAAAAACAATTGAAGAAGGTATTAAGCGCATACATTCAATGTTACCAGAAATCAATCAATTAAAAAGATCTCCTCAATCAGTTGAACATCTCTCACTAGCACTTCAGTGTGGTGGTTCAGACGCATGGTCAGGTATTACTTCAAATCCTGCCCTTGGTCATGCGGCAGATCTTTTAGTTAAAAATGGAGGTACTGCAGTTTTAGCAGAAACGCCTGAAATTTATGGAGCTGAACACTTGCTAACTAGGAGAGCAATAAACAAAACTGTTGGTGATAAATTAGTTGATAGAATTCTTTGGTGGGAAGATTATGTTAGTAGAAATAAAGGAAGTCTTAACAATAATCCTTCTCCTGGCAATAAGGCAGGTGGACTTACAACTATATTAGAAAAATCTTTAGGTGCTGCTGCAAAAGGAGGAACTACGCCATTAAATGATGTACTTCTTTATGCTGAAAAAGCAAAATCTAAAGGTTTTTTATTCATGGATAGTCCTGGCTACGATCCAGCATCAGTTACTGGGCAAATAGCTACAGGCTGTAATCTCGTAAGTTTCACAACTGGAAGAGGTTCTGCTTTTGGTTCAAAACCTTCACCATCTATAAAAATAGCTACTAATACTGAAATGTATGAACATATGAAAGAAGA
>Ga0208878_1000077_pt1 | contig 31308 bp, 30 predicted proteins | sample Knorr_S15_td_Sur_FD_185600 | JGI IMG/M metagenome (GOLD analysis project Ga0208878, IMG submission 185600) | Marine microbial communities from Southern Atlantic Ocean transect - Knorr_S15_td_SurfaceA_ad_5m_LV_A (SPAdes) (version 2) | ecosystem: Environmental > Aquatic > Marine > Oceanic | place...
GGTTATAGAAAGCATTTCTAATAATAATTTTGTGTTGCCAAAAGAAAGTAAAAATAATTTAAAATTAAAACTCCTACCATTTACTACTCTCGGAGTTATTTTTCTTTCCTCTCTATTGGTATTTTCTCAAGCTAGAGTAATTAGTGTTGGAAGAGTAATCTTATACGGTCTATTGATTGGTTTTAGTTACAAGATAATAAATGACTTAATTCAAGCTATTTTTATGGCATTTTCTAGTCAATCGATATTTCAATATATTATTCTGCCAGTAGTCTTTTTTGTCTTAGGAGTATACGGTCTCAAAAAATCTACTAAATTTTAATTAATTTAGTTTTAGAAAGATAATCGCTTACTGAAAGTTTATTAACATTAAAGTTAATTAGTATTAGTAGCAAACCACAAGTTAAAAATATAATACAGTTAACTAAAAATCTAATGATTGTCTGATATAGCAATATAGAATTACCATCAGTACTTTTTATCTTGATCTTCCAAACTTTCATTCCTAAGGTTTGACCACCATTCATCCAGAAGTATGCAAAAAATCCCCATGCAGAAAAAAATGCAATTAACATCCCAAAATTTGGACTCAAGGTCTCCATACCATTAGCAAAGAATGCTATCGAGCCAACAAAAAACCATACTCCAATTAATAACATAAAATCATAGATTCCACATAAGAATCTTGATAAAAAAGATGGAGGGACTTCTTTACAATTCATGGGATATAATCAATCTATACATTATGAATGAAAAAGCAACTTTTTTTGGACACCCTATAGGACTAAGAACTTTATTTTTAACAGAGATGTGGGAAAGGATGTCTTATTATGGAATGAGAGGCATCATGGTACTGTTCATGACCGCCGGAGTGTCTGGCATTAATCCAGGATTAAATTTTTCTGCAGCTGAAGCCAATGCAATATATGGAGCATATATTGGTCTTGTCTATTTTATGGTTGTGCCGGGTGGATGGCTTGCAGATAATATTTTTGGTCATCAAAAAGCAGTTCTGGCAGGTGCGCTGATAATTACATTAGGCCATTTCACACTCGCAATACCAATCACACAAACTTTCTTTCTTGGCTTACTATTTATTATTTTAGGAACAGGTCTTCTTAAAGGAAATATTTCTACAATAGTGGGTAGACTTTATGAGAATAATGATTCAATGCGAGATTCGGGTTACACCATATTCTATATGTCAATAAATATAGGTTCAGTACTTGGATTTCTAATATGTGGCGGCTTAGGTGAGAAATTAGGTTGGCATTGGGGTTTTGGAGCTGCTGGTTTTGGAATGGCGTTTGGTGCATATCAGTTTATAAAATATAGGCACTTATTGGGTGATGCAGGAGCAAAACCCAATGATATGAGCATAGCTTCTAGAACAAAATACAGAAATATTTTTTATATTGCTTCTTTGGTATTAGCTATATTAATAATCCTATTATTTTTTGGTTTTTTCTCAATTGATCCGGTTTCATTTGCTGAAAGTTATGCCTATTTTTTAATTATCATTGCTGGTCTTTATTTTGTTTTTCTTTTTGTTTTTGCAGGATTGACACCCGCTGAAAAGAAAAATCTTTTATTGCTCTTTTTCTTATTTCTTGGTGCAGCTGCTTTTTGGTCAGGATTTGATCAGTCCGGTGGATCATTAACTTTATTTGCTCGAGATTTCACTAATTTAGATTTTTTTGGATATCTTTTGCCTGTAAGTTATATCAACTTGATCAATCCAATTTTTGTTGTAATTTTTGCCCCAATTTTTGCAGGTATATGGACTAATTTAGCGCTTAAAAATCTTGATCCCTCGTTACCAATTAAATTTGCAATAGGATTATTTTTTATGTCAATAAGTTTTATTGTCATGATTTATGCTGTAAAAGCCGCAATGACATATGGTCAGGTTGGTATTCATTGGCTACTGATAACATATCTTTTACATACATGGGGTGAGCTTGCTTTATCACCAATTGGCTTGTCGGCATTTTCAAGATACTCACCAAAAAAATATACTGGCCAAATGTTTGGCTTATGGTTTACTGCAAGTGCAATCGGAGGTGTCCTTGCTGGTCTTCTTGGAGGAGAAGCTACAAACGAAGGTTTAGAATCTATGTCACCAATCTTTTCATTTATGATTACTTATTATCTTGTTATTGGAGTTTTCTTGCTAGCTTTAGCATTTTTTATTAAACCCGCCAAAGATTTAAAAGAAGTGTCAGATGAAAAGATGACTTCTAGCAATTAGTTTGAATTAATTTCTTCAAGAATTCCGAGATATATTTTCTCTGTTTTTTCTAGATCACTAATTGGTATTTGTTCATCAATTTGATGAATTGTTTTATTTAAAGGACCTAACTCAATTACTTGTGTACCCATCGGTGCTATCCATCTACCATCTGATGTTCCACCACCATTATTTATAATTGCTTTTTTTCCATTAACTTTTTCAAGAACACTTTGAATCAAATTTATAAATTGATCTTTTTCAGTAAAATATGGTTCAGCATTCTGTACCCATTCAATTTCATATCTGAATTCACCGTCATTTAAAATTTTTTCAATTCTATTTTTAAGCTCTACCGCATTTGATTCTGGACTAAATCTTAAATTGAAAATCATATTTAGATCTTTTGGCACAACATTTGTGGCACCTGTACCTGAATTTATGTTTGAAACTTGAAAAGTAGTTGGCTCAAAGAACTTATTTCCCTTATCCCAAACTATATTCGATAATTTTTCAATTATTTCGCCTGAATGATGGATTGGATTTATTGCTTTATTTGGATATGCCACATGACCTTGTTTACCAATAACCGTTAAGTAGCCTGTAAGCGAACCTCTTCTTCCTCGTCTTATAACATCACCAACAACCTCAGAGGAACTGGCTTCACCAACTAAGCAATAATCAATGAATTTTTCTTCATTCATTAATCTTGAAATAATTTTGTCAATCTTCCCATCATCAATTTCACCTTCTTCATTACTAGTTAGTAATATCCAGATTTGAAAATTTGGATCCTTAACTTTATCAAGAAACTTTGAAGTTGCTGAAAGGAAGGCAGCTATACTTGATTTCATATCAGCTGCACCTCTACCAAATAAAATATCATTTTCAACGACGGCATCATATGGATGATGTTTCCATTCATCAATAGGACCTTCCGGAACAACATCTGTATGACCAAGAAAACAAAAAATCGGACCTTTTTCTCCAAAAGTCGCGATTAAATTCTCAACATTTTTATAGTTATCAAAATTAATATCAAAACCCATTTTAGATAATTCACTTTGAATGATATGAAAACAACCATTATCATTTGGTGAAATGGACTTCACTTTGATTAAATTTTTTGCAATTTCTAAGACATCCATTTAATTTGTATGTAGTTCAGGATTTAGACTAGTATCTTTTGAATTCGATATAGCCTCAACTACTCCTGTCATCGAATTTCTTCTAAATAAGATATCTGACATCCCAGATAGGTCAGCTGCCTTAATCTCTTGAATTTCGTCATCTTTTAAAAATTGTAGTTTTGTACCTGCTGTTAAATAAAGACCTGCCTCAACAATACAATTATTACCAAGTGGAATGCCCAATCCAGAATTCGCTCCCAACAAACAATTCTCTCCAATAGATATTTTTATATCATTTCCACCTGATAGAGTACCCATTGTGCTAGACCCACCTCCAAGATCAGAGTTTGCACCAACAATAACACCTGAAGAAATCCTACCCTCAACCATAGCAGGCCCAAGTGTACCAGCATTAAAATTAACAAAACCCTCGTGCATTACAGTGGTGCCCTCAGACAAATAAGCCCCTAGTCTAACTCTTGCGGAGTCTGCAATTCTTACATTTTTGGGAATGATATAGTCAGTAAGTCGCGGGAATTTATCAAGCGAATGAATTCTTATTTCAAACTTTTTTTGATTTTTTAAATTTATGAGCTCATCAGGAGAGTAGGGACCATCACTCGTCCACGCGATGGTTCTAAGAAACTTAAAAAGTCCATCTAGATTAAGTGTATTTGGCAAAAACATTTTTAATGATAGTAAATATAACTTTAAATATGCTTCTTCTATAGATGCAATTGGTGAGTCCTGATCCAACACTACTTTGACACTCAGATATCCATTTTTATCAATATTTTTTGATATGTCTTGCGAAGCAACTGAATCATATTCATTTGAGGTTCTGGACACTATTTTTTCAAAATGAACATTTAATAGCTCACCTTTTGAATCAACTTTCCCATAACCTAAACCAATAATTGGAAAATTTATTTTTGTATCTTTCATTTTTACAATCTCAAAAGAATTTTTTGTAATCTAGCACATTTATTTTCACTAACATTAGATTCAGTTTTTCTGTCAAATACATAGAAATTATCTTCTACCCTTTCACCAAGTGTCGTTATTCTTGCTGAATCCACATCGATTTTATTCTCATAAAATATTTTTGCAATTCTAGATAGTAAATTAGCAGTATCTAATGCTTCTATTGTTACCACAGTCTTATTTGATTGTAAGTCATTATGAATTTCAACATGAGTTTTAAATGAGAATGGGTTTGACACTTTAACTATTTTTAAAATATCTAATTTTTCTTCATTAAAAGCTTTTTTAATTCTATTAGTTATTTTTTTAAGGTCATCATTATTTAACTTATTTCCTAATTTTCTGTGTTTTATTAAAAATGTATTTATTGCTATCTTCCCGTCTTTAGATGTATTAATGTTTGCGTCAACAACCTCAAGTAAAAGGATGTTTAAAATATTACATATTCTTAAAAATAAGCCTGACATGTTTTTTGAGATAAGATTTAGCTTCAAGTAATCTTTATTTTTTTCAACCAATATTGAAACCCCACTTGCATTAAGAGTTTTTAACAGATGAAAATGTTTTTCCAAAGATCGTAATGAAGTTTTCTGAAAATATATATCAGGCATTTGCATTAAAATGTCTTTAGTTTTTTTATTTTGTACTGAAAATATTGTATTCAGCTTATTTTTTTTCTCATTGATATTTGACTTATCTCCAATGCGAATTTCTTTATTAAGAATTTTTCTTGATGAAAGATATAGTTGTTTTAGTAAGTTGTGTTTCCATGAATTCCATAATTCTTCATTCGTGCCTTTTATGTCATTGATTGTAAGAAGATATAAATAATCTAACTTTTCAACAGTATCTACTGTTTTAGTAAAATTTTTTACAGTCTTCAAATCATAAACATCCATTCTCTGTGCAACAGAAGACATGAATAAATGATTCTCTATCAACCAGCTTATTAAGAAGCTATCACTTTTATTAATCTTTGATCTAAGAGCAAATTTCTTAAAAATTTTTATTCCAATTTTTGAGTGATCTCCACCTTTACCTTTACCCAGATCATGAAAAATGCCTGCTAAATAGAGAATTTCTATTTTGGGTAATCTACGTATTAACTCACATTCCACTTTTAAATTTTGATCTACTTTATTGATAAACATTTGCCTCATATTTCTCACAACTTTAAAAGTATGTTCATCAACTGAGTATGAGTGAAATCTATCGAATTGAATTTGTCCCTCAATTTCTCCAAATTCAGGAATCAATTTTTTTAAAAGACCCAGTTGTTTTAATTTCTTTAGAATTGATGAAAGGTTATATTTTGAGGTTAAAAGCTTGATGAAACTTTTTTGGATATCTGAGCCTAAAAATTCTTGATCTTTAATCTTTCTAATTGAGGATTTGATCGAACTTAAGGTATTCAAATCTATATAAAATTCTTTATTCCTATTACCTATTTTATGAAAAATATCCAAGATATCCTTTAAGAATAAATTTTTAGTTTTAATTGATTTACTTTTTTTACTATTTTTAAAGCTTTCATGACAGTGTTGAATAAACAATTCATTAAAATCAGATATTCTTGATGCAATTCCATAGAAATCTTTCATGAACAACTCTACGCTTGAGAGACTTTTCCTATTCTGATGCCCCAGCTTTCTTGCTATTGATATTTGATAGTCAAAACTAATCCTATTAGTGCCATATTTATAGTTAAGAAAATATCTAAGTACTTTAATTTTATTGTAATCAGTTAAAATGTTTTTCCATTCATTCGCGTTAATTGCTGGAATATTTATCCGATCAAAATTGAAATGATTAAAACAAACTCTTAGCATCCAAATTATTACATGCATGTCTCTAATACATCCTGGAGATTCTTTCAAGTCAGGCTCTAAGTTGAATTCTGTAAGATTGAATTTTGAGTGTCGAATAATCTGTTCTTGATATTTTGATTTGAAAAACTTTTTTGGAGAGTATAATTTTTCTATCTTTTTAATTTGATAGTCAAATTTTTCTTGAAATTGATTTTGTTTAAAAATAATTCTTGAAGATAGGTAAGATGTATATTCTTTTAAATCATCCCTACAAAGACGCTTAATATCACCAAAGGTCCTAACAGAATGCGATACTTTAATATCTTGATCCCAGCACCACGTGATGAATTTACTCAGTAGTTCCGATTTAGTTTTACTTTTTTTTGAGACATCAATTATTGAGAGATCAATATCAGAATTTGGAAAAACTTCTTTTCTACCGTACCCTCCAATTGCTAAAAAAATGTAATACCTATCAAGTCCAAGCGATTTAACCATCTTTTCTATACTATGATCAATAGCCTTAGTTCTTAGCAAAAGAAATTTGTTAACCTTTTCTTGATCCTTTGAATAGATTTTTTTAATTTGAGATGCAAAATCTTGATCAATAAATTTTAGTTTATCAATCAAGAGCTTCTTCGGATCTTTTAGTCAAAACATCATACCCATTTTCTGTAACAGCAACTGTATGTTCCCACTGGGCAGAGTTGCGCCCATCCTTTGTTACAACAGTCCATCCATCATTCAATACTTTTGTTCGTTTATCACCTTGATTAATCATTGGCTCAATTGTAAAACAAAGACCAGGTTTAATTTCTAAACCGGAGTCTCTTTTACCAAAATGTAAAATTTGAGGTTCATCATGATATATTTGTCCAATCCCATGACCACAATAGTCTTCCACTACAGAGTAGTGATTATTTTCAGCATGTGATTGAATAGCTGCACCTATGTTTCCTAATCTTGCTCCAGGTTTTACCTCATTAATTCCAAGATATAGACATTCTTGTGTTACTTTTACTAATCTTTGATTATGTGGTTCAGACTTTCCAATTAAAAACATTTTAGAAGTATCCCCGTACCATCCATCTTTTCTTACAGTAACATCAATATTCATTATGTCTCCATCTTTGAGTATTTTGTTGTCACTAGGAATTCCGTGGCATATAACTTGATTTATGCTTGCGCATATAGTTTTTTCATAGCCCCTGTAACCAATATTAGCAGGCGTTGCTTTTTGAACTTCTGTTATGTGTTGAAAACACAAATCATCAAGATATTTTGTACTAACTCCTGCTTTTACATGTTCAGTAATCATATCAAGCACCTCAGCAGCAAGTTGACAGGCATACCTTAATTTTTCAATCTCATCTTTTGATTTAAGCTGAATTTTCACTTTTTTTAATATATTTGTAGACGAGTGTACATTATATATGTAAAGTATAATTTTAATGCGAGTCTACTTTTTTAGCCCATTAAAATTAAACATACCTTTATTATTTTTTAATCATTTAACCCCATTTATTTCAGTGGCATGACTACATTTCCTGCATATATTTATCTTGAAAATGGAGATATATTTGAAGGACAAGGATTTGGAATGGAAAAATTTGAAGTTGCTGAGTTAGTCTTTAATACATCTCTAACTGGCTATCAGGAAATCATGACAGATCCTTCATACCAAAAGCAAATTATAACTTTTACAAATCCTCATATCGGTAATACTGGAGTAAACAGTGATGATAATGAATCAAAAAAGATTTACGCGAGTGGAATGATAATAAGGTCGCTATCAAAGAGCACAAGTAATTGGCGCTCAGAAAATGGACTATCTAAATTTATGCATGAAAATCAATGTATTGGTTTGTCAGAGATAGATACAAGGGCAATTGTTAACATTTTAAGAGCTGAGGGGTCATTAAAGTCAGTAATAGCATCTAAAAAGATCTTGCCAATAGAGAATGCTGCATCAGAATTAAATAAATTCAGTGGGTTAAGTGGATTAGACCTTGCTCAGGAGGTTACTACAAATGTTACCTACGAATGGAAGGAAGGAGTTTGGCCAGAAAAGAATATCCCTAAGAAACCACTTCATATTGTGGCGTATGATTATGGAATAAAAGAAAATATTTTGCGTTTATTAGTTGAGCATGTTGGCAAAGTAACTGTTGTCAATGCAAAACTTCCAATTGCTGATGTTCTAGAAATGGATGTAGACGGTATATTTCTATCAAACGGACCTGGTGATCCAGAACCGTGTGATTACGCAATAGAAAATATAAAACTTGCACTTGAAAAACGTATTCCTGTTTTTGGAATATGTTTAGGACACCAGCTCCTAGCAATTGCAGGCGGTTGTCAGACATATAAAATGAAATTTGGTCACCATGGTGCCAATCATCCTGTTAAAGATACGCAAACAAATGAAGTATTTATTACCAGTCAGAATCATGGATTTGCAGTAAAAAAGGAAACAATCCCAAGTAATATTTCTGTTACACATTTATCACTATTTGATGACTCAATTCAGGGTATTGAATTTTCTGATTCACCTGCATTCAGTTTCCAGGGACATCCTGAAGCAAGTCCAGGGCCTCATGAACTAATCAGTTTATTTAAAAAATTTAAAGAACTTATTAAGAAAGAAAATGCCAAAAAGAAATGACATAAAAAAAATAATGATTATTGGTGCTGGACCAATAATTATTGGTCAAGCATGTGAATTTGATTATTCTGGAGCACAAGCTTGTAAAGCACTTAGGAAAGAAGGCTTTGAGGTTGTTCTTGTTAATTCAAATCCTGCAACAATTATGACTGATCCTATGATGGCAGATAAAACTTACATTGAGCCCATAGAATGGGAATCTATAGCAAAAATAATTGAAATTGAGAGACCTGATGCTTTATTGCCAACGATGGGTGGACAAACTGGATTAAACACCGCTCTTTCCTTAGCAAAGCATGGAGTTCTGAAAAAATTTAATGTCGAATTGATTGGTGCTAAAAGAGAGGCTATTGATAAAGCAGAGGATAGGGAGCTCTTTGACAAAACAATGAAATCCATTGGAATCGAAACGCCAAGATCTGGAATTGCACATAGTATGCAAGATGCGTACGATGTTCAAAAAGACATCGGATTTCCTTGCATTATTAGACCATCTTTTACACTTGGCGGCACTGGAGGAGGTGTTGCTTACAATACCAAAGAGTTTGAAGAAATTTGTAAAAAAGGTTTAAGCTTATCACCAACAAATGAGTTATTAATTGATGAATCACTAATTGGATGGAAAGAATACGAATTAGAGGTTGTAAGAGATAAAAATGATAACTGCATAATAATTTGTTCAATTGAAAATATTGATCCAATGGGCATACATACTGGAGATTCCATAACTGTCGCACCCTCACAAACGTTAACTGACAAAGAGTACCAGCAACTTCGAAATCAATCTTTTAAAATTCTAAGAGAAATCGGAGTCGATACGGGAGGAAGTAATGTTCAATTTGCAATCAATCCAAAGAATGGAAAGATTGTTGTAATTGAGATGAATCCCAGAGTTTCTCGATCTTCTGCGCTTGCTTCAAAAGCAACTGGATTTCCGATTGCAAAAGTAGCGGCACTATTAGCGGTTGGTTATACGCTTGATGAACTGAAAAATGACATTACTCAAGGTTTAACGCCTGCCTCTTTTGAACCATCTATTGATTATGTGGTAACTAAAATACCAAAATTTGCTTTTGAAAAATTTCCACAAGCAAACTCTAGACTCACAACACAGATGAAATCTGTTGGAGAGGTTATGTCTATAGGGCGTACTTTTCAGGAATCCTTTCAAAAAGGCATACAAAGTTTAGAGGAGAATTTATCTGGCTTTGAATCAATCATCGATGAATTTAGTGATCAAAATGAAACTTTGCAATATGAACTTACTTTTGCTGGCTCTAATAGATACTTGTTTATTGCGGATGCTTTCAGATTAGGTTGGACTGCGGAGCACATTCATTCACTTACAGGAATTGATCCATGGTTCTTGGAGCAGATAAGAGAGTTGATCGATCTTGAAATGACCCTTTCAGATAAAACCTTAAGCTCTTTAGACGCAAAGGAATTACTATTTTACAAAAAGAAAGGTTTTTCAGATAAAAGATTGGCATTTTTGATGAGGAGTACTGAAGATAATGTAAGAGGTCTTCGTGTTTCCAAGGGTATAATTCCATCATTTAAAAGGGTGGATACTTGTGCAGGGGAATTCGCAACAGAAACAGCTTACATGTATTCAACATATGATGGAAGTTGTGAGGCCAATCCATCAAATCAAAAAAAAGTAATTGTCTTAGGTAGTGGTCCAAACAGGATTGGCCAGGGCATTGAATTTGATTACTGTTGCGTGCATGCATCACAGGCTATTCAAGATGCAGGTTTTGAATCAATAATGATTAATTGCAATCCTGAAACGGTTTCAACTGATTATGATACTTCCAATCGTTTATATTTTGAGCCAATTACTGAAGAAAAAGTTCTTGATATTATTGAAATTGAAAAACCGTTTGGAGTAATTATCCAATTTGGTGGTCAAACTCCTTTGAAGCTTGCTGATTCTCTTGCAAAACATAATATAAACATTTTGGGGACTAGCATTGACGCCATCGATATTTCTGAAGATAGGAGGAGATTTCAAGAACTTATTCAAAAACTAAAATTAAATCAGCCAATGAATATGACAGTACTTAATGAAGACGAAGCACTAGCTGCGTCTGATCAGATAGGTTTCCCAATGGTAGTAAGGCCTTCATATGTTTTGGGTGGAAGGGCAATGGAATTAGTGCATAACTCTAATGAGCTAAAAAAATATTTGCATGAGGCTGTAGAAATATCTGATGACAAGCCAATTTTACTTGACCGATATCTTGATAACGCAATTGAATTAGATGTAGATGTTATTTCAGATGGAAAAAATGTAAGGATTGGTGGAGTACTTCAACATATTGAACAAGCAGGCATTCACTCTGGTGATTCAGCATGTTCTCTGCCTCCATATGATTTAAACAAAAAACTTGTATCAGAAATAATTGATCAAGCAACTAAGTTAGCCAAGGAGCTTAAAATAATAGGACTTATGAATGTGCAATTTGCTATAAAAGACGAAAAAATATTTATTATCGAAGTAAATCCAAGAGCATCAAGAACTGTGCCATTTATTTCAAAAGCTTTAGGGCAGTCTCTTGTAAAGGATGCTACTTTAGCAATGCTTGGAGATTGTGTTAAAGATAAAAATTATTTTGCAAACCTTTCGCCAAACTTTTTCTACGTCAAGGAGGCTGTTATGCCATTTGATAAGTTTCCACTTGTTGACCCAATCTTAGGGCCAGAAATGAAATCAACTGGGGAGGTAATGGGTATTGGATCAACATTTGGCGAGGCCTATTCAAAGGCACAGCTATCAGCTAAGAAGCCTTTACGGTCTGGAGGAAGAGCCTTTATTAGCGTGAAGGACAATGATAAGAAATATTTAGAAGAATTATTACCCGAACTAGATAGATGTAATTTTAATTTTATAGCAACAAGGGGTACAGCAAAGGTAATCAATGAGCATGGATATAAAGTTGATATCATTAATAAAGTAAATGAAGGTAGGCCCCATATTGTTGACGAGTTAGTTAATCAGAAGGTTGATTTAGTTATAAATACCACTGAGGGCCACCAATCAATTACTGATTCTGCATCAATAAGAAAAACTGCTCTTCAAAATAAAATTTTTTGCACAACCACTATATTTGGAGCATTTGCATTAATCCAAGCCTTCAGTGTTGATAAAAGCGATTGGAATTATGATGCAATACAAGACATAACATAAAAGTTATTTTTCATTGATATAATCTATATATGGATAAAATTCCTCTGACAAGAATTGGTCATATAAAAATAAAAGAACAACTTCAATTCCTTAAGTCTAAAGAAAGACCAAGAATATCTAATTCTATTGCGGAGGCAAGAGCACATGGGGATTTAAAGGAAAATGCTGAATACCATGCAGCTAAAGAGGAGCAAGCCCTATTAGAAAAAAAGATTAGTGAAATTGAAAATGCTCTATCCATGTGCCAAGTAATTGATGTATCAGAAATCCCCTATACTGGTAAGGTTATTTTTGGTTCAACCGTAAAACTTTTTAATTTAGCTGAGGATAAAGAGTTAAAATATAAAATTGTAGGTAATCTTGAATCTGATCCATCTAATGGATATATTTCAATTGATACTCCTATTGCAAAAGCTATTATTGGTAAAAATGAAGGTGAAATTGTTGAGGTCATGACTCCCTCAGGAAAAATTGAGCTTGAAATTGAACTAGTCGAACACATATAGTGCGCCAAGATTATTGGGCTAAAAAAGCAAAGCTTAAAGGTTTTAGATCTAGGGCTGTCTTCAAGATTATGGAAATCGATCAAAAAGTTGATCTTTTCAAAAATGTTAAATCTATCCTCGATATAGGATCTTCTCCAGGTGGTTGGTCAGAGTATGCATCAAAAAAGTGCCCTAATAAAAATATTTTTGCAATTGATCTGCTTGAAATGGAGCCTGTCGACAATGTATCTTTCTTTAAAGCTGATATTAAGAACATTAGTCAAATAAAAGCTGTTAACGATAAAAAAGGAACCTTTGATCTTGTTATCTCAGATTTAGCCCCAAATATTACGGGTATAGGCGCTGTTGATAATGAATCAATCTTAGAACTTAATATGCTTACTTTAGAAATCGCTGTGAATCTATCAAAAACTCAATCAAAGTTTCTTGTAAAAACTTTTCAAAACAATAACTTTAAATATTTTAGGTCTTTTATGGAAAAAAAATTCAGTTTAGTGCAAAATTTCAAACCTTTGGCATCAAAAAATAGATCAAGTGAAATTTATTTATACGGAGAAAATTAATGAGTAACTTTTTAAGAAATGTTTTGGTTTGGGTGATACTCGGCACCTCTTTAATATTCTTGTTTAATAGTATTGATCAATCATCATCGAATAGAAGAGATCAAATCAGTTACTCGCAGTTCCGCCAAGAAGTATTAAGTGACAGAGTTTCTGAGGTAATTTACAAGGGTGACCAAATGACTATTCACGGTCAAAGGCTTGATGGTACTAGGTTCGAGACTAGACATCCGATGTACAAGAGAGATGAGGCCGTAGACAATGCATTATCTGAGCATGGGGTTGTTACAACTTTTGAGTCAGTAGATGAACCATCAATCTGGTCGCAACTTCTTGTTGGCGCTTTCCCTATACTACTTTTATTGGCAATTTTTTTCTTCTTTATGAGGCAAATGCAGGGTGGTGTTTCTGGAAGGGGTGGACCAATGGCTTTTGGTAGAAGCAAAGCTAAACTAATGGAAGGTGGAAAAGTCACTACTACATTCAAAGACGTCGCTGGATGCGAGGAAGCTAAGCAAGATGTACAAGAGCTTGTTGATTTTTTAAAAGATCCAACTAAATTTCAAAAGCTTGGTGGAAAAATACCTAGAGGAGTTCTAATGGTGGGACCACCAGGTACTGGGAAAACCCTACTGGCAAGGGCTGTTGCTGGGGAGGCAAAGGTACCTTTCTTCTCAATTTCGGGTTCAGACTTTGTGGAGATGTTTGTTGGAGTTGGTGCATCAAGAGTAAGAGATATGTTTGATCAAGCAAGAAAACACTCACCATGCATTGTTTTTATTGATGAAATTGATGCGGTTGGTCGTCACAGGGGAGCTGGACTGGGTGGTGGCCATGATGAAAGAGAGCAAACTCTTAATCAGTTGCTCGTCGAAATGGATGGTTTTGAAGCAAATGACGGGATTATTGTTGTAGCAGCAACTAATAGACCTGACGTTTTAGATCCAGCATTACTAAGGCCTGGCAGATTTGACAGACAAGTTGTAGTTGATTTACCAGATCTTCGAGGTAGAGAACAAATACTTAAAGTGCATATGAGAAAAGTGCCTGTTTCCTCTGAAGTTGACCCACTTGTTATTGCTAGGGGTACACCAGGATTTTCTGGGGCAGATCTTGCTAATTTAGTCAATGAGGCTGCTTTATTTGCTGCTAGATATGCTGATAAAAAGGTAGAACAAAGTCATTTTGACCTAGCAAAAGATAAAATAATGATGGGCCCAGAAAGAAAATCAATGATGCTTACTGATGATCAAAAGAAGCTTACTGCGTACCACGAATCTGGACATGCAATTGTTGGTAGGCTAATGCCAGAGCATGATCCAGTTTATAAGGTTACTATCATACCAAGAGGTAGAGCTTTGGGAGTGACTATGTTTCTTCCAGAAGAAGATAAATATATGCAATCAAAACAATATTTACTTAGCAGAATTGCAACTCTTTTTGGTGGTAGGATTGCTGAAGAAATTATTTATGGAAAGCAGCAAATTACAACGGGTGCATCCAATGATATCGAAGTGGCTACTGGAATTGCCACCAACATGGTTACTAAATGGGGTCTTTCAAGTCTTGGCCCATTAAAATATGGTGAAGACGATACCAATCCTTTCCTAGGTAAATCTGCTGCAATGCAAAATAAAACCTTTGGAGGTGAAACCTCAAATAAGATTGATGTTGAAATTAAGAAGATTATTGATGATTCTTATAAAAAGGCTATGAAAATATTGAAAGATAATCTTGATAAGTTACATGTAATGGCTGACGCCCTAATAAAATATGAAACTATTGATTCAGATCAAATTGATGATATTATGGCCGGTGCTAAACCCAGAGAGCCAAAAGATTGGAATGAACCACCAACCAAAAATGCAAAGAAGAAACCTAAAAAGTCATCTATCAAAGGGCCAGCTGAAGAAACATAGTTTTTTGACATGAACATCAGCTTTGGTACCGATGGCATCAGGGGTCCCGTAGAATCATTTATCACGCCTGAAGTCTGTCTCAAGTTAGGTCACGCAATAGGTAAGGTTTTTCGTGATACTGGCACTAATACAGTGTTAATTGGTAAAGATACTCGAGTTTCAGGTTATATGCTTGAATCAGCTCTTCAAGCAGGATTCATTGCCTCCGGAGTGAATGTAAGATTATTAGGACCTTTACCTACGCCTGGAGTAGCATATCTTACAAAGTCTCTGAGAGATCAATTTGGCATAGTTATAAGTGCATCACACAATCTCTTCCATGATAATGGCATTAAAATTTTCTCAGAAGATGGTGTAAAAATCTCAAAAGATTTTGAGAAAAAAATTGAGCTACTTCTTAAGAATGATCTTAGACCTGTTCCCACATCTGAATTAGGAAAGGCACAAAGGTTTGATGAATCTGGTGCTAGATATATTGAGTTTTGTAAATCTACTGTTCCTGCAGAAGTCTCATTTAGATCATTAAGAATTATAGTTGATTGCGCTAACGGTGCTTGCTACAGAGTGACACCTGCAATATTTAGAGAATTAGGAGCTGAAGTTATTGAAATTGGTACAGAACCTGATGGCTTTAATATTAATCAAGATTGCGGTTCCACCAACCCCGAGAAATTAAAAGAGGAAGTTCTCAAACAACGGGCTGATTTTGGCATCGCCATGGATGGAGATGGTGACCGTGTTGTAATAATTGATTCAAAAGGAAATATTTTAGATGGAGACGACATCTTATATATCTTAGCCTCCTCCAACCCAACCAGATCAGATGAGTGGGGTGGAATTGTAGGAACTAAAATGTCTAATTTTGGACTCGAAGAGGCTTTAAATGAGCTTGGTTATAAATTTGAAAGAGCTGAGGTTGGTGATAAGTATGTAAGTGAAATGCTAGTAAAAAAGGGTTGGTTACTTGGTGGTGAGTCTTCAGGTCATATTATTTGTAGAGATCTAGTTAGTACAGGCGACGGAACTATTGCTGCCTTAAAGACAATTTCATCTTTGCTAATCCTTAACAAGGATGCTGAGGAGGTTCTAAAAGGCTATAAAAAGATGCCACAAGTCCTCAAAAGTATAGCTGTAAAAAATAAAGACATTTTAAATGATGCTGAGCTACAAAAAAAAATTAAAAAGATAGAATCTGAGCTTATAGTTGGAAGAGTTCTTGCAAGAGCATCTGGAACAGAAAATGTTATAAGAATAATGGTTGAATCTGAATCAAAAGAGACAGCAGAAAAATATGTAAGAGACATATCTTCATTCTTTGAAAATGAAAGTTATAGCTAATTGGAAAATGAACCTACCAACACCAGATATTAGAAGTTGGACAGAAAATTTTTATTCAAATGTAAATTTGGATGACAGCAAAACTATTGGTGTAGCACCACCTTTTACTCATATATCAAACTGTGTAACCTACTTACAAAATTTAAGAGTTGGTGCCCAAAATATATCTTCTAGAGATCTAGGAAATAATACTGGTGAGATATCTGCAAGCATTGCAAAGGACTCCGGTGCTAGTTTTGTTATTTTAGGTCACTCAGAAGTGCGAGAAAATCTAGATGAGCAGTCTTCGCTTATAAATAAAAAAATTGCTATTGCAATAGAAAAAAATCTTTCCCCTGTGGTCTGTTTTGGAGAATCAAGAGAATCTTATGAAAATGGAATTACAAAGGATTTTGTTTGCTCACAATTAAAGGAATGTTTTGAAGGTATAAAGGCTGAAACCATAATAATTGCTTATGAACCGATATGGTCTATAGGTACGGGGATTACGCCTGAAACTAATGAAATCAACGAAATACATAACACTATTAAGGATTACTGTAAAAATCATTTGAAATTTGTGCCTGAAAGTGTTCTCTATGGAGGCAGTGTCACTGACAAAAATTGCAAAAATTTAATTACTGGTGAAAATATTGATGGTTTTTTAGTAGGCGGAGCATCCTTAGATGGCAATTCATTTGCTAGAATAGTAAACAATTGTTTTTAAATTATGTTAATTACTATATTGACCATCTTAAACGTTACTCTTGCCATCATTTTAGTAATACTAGTTATACTTCAGCAGGGAAAAGGATCTGATTTGGGATCTGCTTTTGGTGGTGGCTCATCAAATAGTATTTTTGGTGCAGTTGGACCATCTAACTTTCTTGGAAAGATTACTTCAATCATCGCTGCAATCTTTTTAATTTCTTGCTTAGCTCAAGCGTATTTTCTAAAACAAAATAATACTCAAGAAATTTTTGATATCGAAGATTCTGTAGTAACTGATATTGAACAAGAAGTACCTACAGAGTAATTTTCTTTTTAGATATCTCTAATATATGAATCAAGATAAGACTGGTAGCACCTAGCGCAATAAAAACTTCAGCTGCGAATTTATTAATAAATAGTGAAATGATCAGACAACTGGTTGCAAAGAAACATACTTTACCGGTAAATTTAGAACCTTTATAAAAATTTTTTTTTGTATTATTAATGTAAATTAATGTGCCAAAGAAAATACCAAATATTACAAACAAATCGTGAATAATCTGATTGTTTAAAATATTCAACATCATAAAATTTATCGAAAAAAATCCAAAATACCCAAGAAAGAATGCAATACAGTGTAAAAAACAAACTAGGGAAACAGACATCCCTGTTATATGAAGGAGATTATTGCCACTGAACATTGTTATATTATAACAAAAATGGTGCCGAAGGCGGGACTTGAACCCGCACGAGCATAGCTCACTACCCCCTCAAGATAGCGTGTCTACCAAATTCCACCACTTCGGCATAAGTTTGAATAAATTATTTTCTCAACGTAAATTATAAATAAAATTTATACTTGACCAAACACCTTTTCATTCTTTAAACTTCAACACTCTGCGATGCGGGGTGGAGCAGTTTGGTAGCTCGTCGGGCTCATAACCCGAAGGTCGTTGGTTCAAATCCAGCCCCCGCTACCAGTTAAAATATAATAAAATATATTAATGGGGCGCTAGCCCTTTTTTTATAAGTAAAAATGGATATCGAATACATAAAAGAAATAGTTAACCCAACTATTGAGGGTAATGGCTGTGAATTATGGGGAATTGATCTCATTAACAAAAAGAATTTACCCACAATAAGAATCTTCATTGATGCTATTGGAGGCGCTACTATTCAGGATTGTGAAAAAATTAATACAGAACTAAATTTTGAGATGCCAGTACATGACCTCTTTAATGATGCAGAGTATGTTCTAGAAGTTTCAACCCCAGGCTTAGATAGAAAATTTTTCTATCTTGATCAATTAAAAAACTACATTGGTGAAAAATTTCTTGTTAAGTTCAAAAGACCTCTTGATGGAAGCCTTAAATTTAGTCTTTTTCTAGTTGATATTGATGATGAAACAATTATTTTTTCTGACTGCAATTCTAATATTATTAGATGTTTATTTTCTGAAATTGAAAAGTGTAGTTTAGAACCTGATTTCGAAAAAATCTTAAGGAGCAAGAATGGATAGTAATGAAATTTTAGCAGTTGTTGAAAGTGTTTCGACTGAAAAGGGATTGGAAGATTCCATAATTTTTAGCGCAATTGAAACTGCAATTGCATCTGCATCTCAAAGACACTTCCATGAAGATGCAATGCTTAGTGTTCAGATTGATAGAGAGAGTGGAACATACAAAACACTAAGAACATGGACTGTTGAAGATAATACCAATCCTGATTTTCATATTGAATCTCATAAATCCCCTGAGGAATCAAATTTAAGCATTGGAGAAGCATTTACTCAAGAGGTGGAAAATGTTGAGTTTGGAAGAATCGAAGCGCAAGCTGCACGACAAGTTATGATGCAAAAAGTAAGAGAAGCTGAGCGTGAAAATATAGTTTCAAAATTTAGACATCAGAATAATACTCTTATTAATGGTGTTGTAAAAAGAGTAACCAGAGATAATGTTATTGTTGAAATTAATACTGACATTGAAGCTATTCTCCCAAGAGATCAATTGTTACCTGGTGAAATTTATAAAATAAATGACAGAATCAGAGCAGTCTTACAAATTAAGGAAATAGAAGGAAGAGGAGCACAATTAATGTTAAGTAGAATATGTCCTGAAATGGTAACAGAACTCTTCAGAATAGAAGTTCCTGAAATCAATGAGGATGTCATTGAGATACGAGGAATTGCGAGAGATGCTGGATCAAGATCAAAAATAGCAGTCAAAACAAATGATGGGAGAATAGATCCTGTAGGAGCTTGTGTTGGAATGAGAGGCTCAAGAGTTCAGTCTGTTTCTGGAGAACTACAAAATGAGAGGATTGACATAATTATTTATGAAGATAATCCTGCTCAAATGGTTATTAATGCACTATCACCTGCCAAGGTTGAGTCAATTGTGCTTGATGAAGATAATCATTCCATGGAGCTTGCTGTAAATGAAGAAAATTTAGCACTTGCAATAGGCGCAAGAGGTCAAAATATAAGGCTTGCTTCAAAACTAGTTGGATGGGAGTTAAATATAATATCATCAGAAGAGGCAGAGGCTAAAGAAAAACTTATGGAAACAGAATTCCAAGCAAAGTTAATTGATAGTCTTTCTATTTCCGAGGATGAGGCTGAACTTCTTGTTGAGGCTGGTATGAAATCATTTGATGAAATTGCTTATGCTGAAGAGAGTTCTTTGAAAACTCTTTTAGAGGTTACTGATAAAAAAATTGAAGAACTGAAAACTGCTGCATCTGATGCCGCGCTCATTGAGGCAATGGGTGAGTTCTCAGCTGAAGAGGATGAATTGGCTTCATTGAGTGATCTGGGATTATCAACTGAGGATATCGATATACTTAAAACTAATAAAGTGAAAAACAAAGATGATATTGCAGAACTTTCTGTAGATGAATTAAAAGAATTAATTTCTATCGAAGATAAAAAAGCAGCTGACGTTATTATGAAAGCACGTGAGGATTGGTTTAAATAAATGTCTCTTACAGTTAAAACATTTGCAAAAGCACTAAAAATTGAGCCAGCAGTCCTTTTAGAGAGAATGAAGTCTGCTGGGCTAAAACATAAGTCAGAAAATGAGGAGATTACAGCTACTGATAAAAAAGAACTTTTATTATTTCTAAAAGATAGAAAATCATCACCTCGTAAGATAACGAGTGCTCAAAATGATCAAGCTTCAGCTTCAAAGAAGAAACCCGCAAAAAACTTTGGTGATAATATTGAAGCAAAACGCAAAGCTGCTGCTGAGCAACTCAAAGAACAGCAGAAAAAAAGAGAAGATCAAATTAAAGAAGCTATTCGCATTAAGCAAGAACAACAAAAAACAAGTAAAAAAAATAATCTTAATAAAAGAAATGTTGCAAAAAATCAGCCAAGCACTATCAATGTGCAAGATCAATTATCCAAAGCAGCTAAAGAGTATGCTAGAAAAGAATCAAGTTTTGAGGCTAATTCAGCTCATCAATTTGAAAAACCTGAAAATATTAAAAAAAAGGATATAGAAATATCTGAAACAATACTTGTTGGCGAATTAGCTCAAAAGATGTCCATAAAAGGTGGTGAGGTTGTAAAAGCTTTAATGTCACTTGGCGTTGCTGCAACTATAAATGATTCGATTGATCAAGAAACAGCAATTCTTGTGACCGAAGAATTAGGACATAATGGAATAGCAATTAAATCTGAATCTGTTGAGGATCAGATAATCGGAAAAATTTCCTATGAAGACCAACCAGCTTCAAGGTCTCCTGTTATTACCGTCATGGGTCACGTTGATCATGGAAAAACATCTTTATTAGATTATATAAGAAATTCTAATGTTACTGAGAATGAAGCAGGTGGAATTACTCAACATATTGGAGCATATGAAGTTAAAGTTAATAATTCAAAACTAACATTTATAGATACACCGGGCCATGCAGCCTTCAGTGAAATGCGTGCAAGAGGAGCAAATACAACTGACATAGTGATCTTAGTCGTTGCTGCAAATGACAGTGTCATGCCTCAAACAATTGAGGCAATTAATCATGCAAAGGCAGCAGAGGTTTCAATTGTAGTTGCAATAAATAAAATAGACCTTGATGATGCAGATCCCGAAAAAGTAAAAGGTGATTTGTCATCTCATGAGCTTGTTCCAGAAGATTGGGGTGGAACAATTCAAATGATCCCAGTTTCAGCTTCAACTGGTTCAGGAGTTGATAAGTTGCTTGAAGCTGTTTCATTGGAGTCAGAATTACTCGAGCTTAAGGCCCATTATAAAGGTCCCGCTCAAGGAGTTATAATCGAATCAGAGCTTGATAAATATAGAGGAGCTGCTTCAACATTACTTGTACAAAATGGAACCTTATCTGTTGGAGACATGATCGTTTCAGGCTCGTCATATGGTAAGGTAAAAAATATCTCTACATCCGTCGAAAAAAAACTTAAGCAAGCCACACCTTCAATGGCTGTTGAAATTCTTGGTCTTAATTCGGCCCCTAATGCAGGCGAGGCCTTTCAAGTTGTGAGTAGCGAAAAGGAGGCTAGAGAAATTTCTGAATTTAGAATTAACCAACTTAAAGACAAAAAAGTTCTTAAGCAGAAGGACGACACTCTTGGCAATATTTTTGAAAATATGGGCGCAGATACAAAGAAAATATTAAATGTTTTAATAAAAACTGATGTTGCTGGAACCGCTGAGGCTATATCAAGTGCTTTGAAGGAAATATCTAGCGAAGAGTATTCAATTAAAGTTGTTTCGTCAGGTGTAGGTGGAATATCTGAATCTGATGTCAACTTGGCTATTGCAACTGAATCAATGATTTTCGGATTTAATGTGAGAGCCGATAATACTGCTAAAAAGTTAATAGAATCAGAGCAACTCTCTTTAAATTATCACAGTATCATTTACGAGCTCATAGACGACATTAAATCAAAACTAACTGGAATATTGGACCCTATTGTTACTGAAGAAATTGTAGGTGTGGCAGAAGTGCTTGAAGTTTTTAATTCACCAAAATTTGGCCAAGTTGCTGGTTGCAATGTAATTGAGGGTTCAATCTTGAGAAATAAACCCGTGAGAGTATTGAGAGATGAAGTTGTAATTCATCAAGGTGAACTTGATTCTTTGAGAAGATTCAAAGATGACGTAAGCGAAGTAAAAAGTGGTACAGAGTGTGGTGTAGGAATAAAAAATTACAAAGATATAAAGCCAAATGACAAAATCGAAGTGTTTGATAGAAAAGAGGAATCACGAAAAATTTGAGTACATTAAACTATGATCGACTCCATCAACTAGAGGATCTTTTTAGAAAAAAAATTTCAGAAGTCATTCTTGTTAAGGTCCGAGATAAACGTTTTAAGGATATCAATATTGTAGATGTTAAGATTTCGAGTGATTTGTTAAATGGTAAAGTTTATTTCAGAACTTTAAATGATTCGAATTTGCCAAATCAAAAAGTTTTTGAAAAGTTTGCCTCTATGATAAGACATGAACTTGCCTCTAATACTGATCTTAAACGTATTCCAAAATTTACTTTTATACTTGATACATCAATTGAAAATGCTAATCATATTGAAGACTTGCTAAATTTAAAATGAGCGATGGAATCATCTTAATAAATAAGCCTAAAGGACCTTCATCAAATCAAACTCTTCAAAAAGTAAAACAGAGATTAGCTATAAAAAAAGCTGGACACTTTGGTACGTTGGACCCACTTGCAAGCGGACTTTTAATCATCGGACTTAATAAAGGTACAAAACTATCAAAGTTGTTTTTAAATGATGATAAATCATATGAGGCTGTAATAAAGTTTGGTCAGAGGACAAACACTGATGATGCTGAGGGAGATGTTATAGATACTTCTTTAAAGAAAGTTTCTAAATCAGAAGTTGTTAAAACGTTGAGTTCGTTTGTTGGAGTTCAAGAACAGGTGCCTCCAGCTTATTCAGCAATCAAAATTAAAGGCATGCCCGCATACAAATATGCAAGAGATGGGAAAGTCATTGAACTACAATCAAGAAAAATAAATATTTATGAGGTCTTGATGAAAGATTTTGAATTCCCTTTTTTAACTCTGTCAATAAAATGCTCAAAGGGAACTTACATCCGATCTTTAGCTAGAGATATTGGTATAAATGTTGATTCATGCGCTCATTTGCATTCATTGAAAAGAACAAATCAGGGACACTTTTCATTGTCTGAGGCTCATAATGAAAATAATGTTAACTTAAATAAGATTTATAGCATTGAAAAGGCAACCAATGATCTTGAGAGGTGTGATATAACCGTTGACCAGATAAAAATATTGAAAAATGCTAAATCTTTTAAATTAGATGACTGCGATTCCCAAAAAAAGAACTTTGTAAGGATTTATTCACAAGATATTTTTTTGGGAGTTGGTAAGTTTAATAACAATCATTTATTTAAAGAATTCCTTGTCTAAATGCTTTTTTACCTTTAAGCTAGCGCAATTAAAAGATTAGCATAAAACTAGGGTAAAGGAATATGGCCTTACTAAGACAAGAAAAAGAGAAGATCATCAAGAAGTTCGCTCGGGAAGATAATGATACGGGTTCATCTGAAGTTCAAATTGCATTATTAACTGAAAATATCAACAAACTTCAAGATCATTTCAAACTTCATAAAAAAGATCATCATTCAAGAACTGGATTGATAAGAATGGTCAATTTAAGAAGAAAGCTTTTGGCATATCTCAAGAAAAATAATCCTTCAAAACATGATGAGGTTATTAAATCCTTAAAATTAAGAGGGTAGTAATTTGGATAAAATAAATTTCGATGAACATTCTGTTCAATTTAAATATGGTGATGAGGACTTCATACTTGAGACTGGTAAGATTGCAAGACAAGCTTCAAGTAGCGTACTTGTAAAGTCTGGTGATACAGCGGTACTCGCAACGGTAGTTGCAAAAAAAGATAGTGATCCACTTAAGGATTTTTTTCCGTTAGCTGTTTTTTATGAAGAAAAGTTTTATGCAGCTGGTAAAATACCTGGGGGATTTTTTAAGAGAGAGGGTAGACCTACAGAAAATGAAACCCTAGTTTCTAGATTAATTGATCGGCCCCTAAGACCATTATTTCCCAACTCATTTACAAATGAAGTGCAAGTTATATGTACTGTGATGTCAGCTGATGCTGAAAAGAATTCTGATATCGCCGCTTTAATAGGCGCAAGTGCTGCTTTAACCATCTCTGGTATGCCATTTCAAGGTCCGATTGGTGCTGCAAGAGTTGGATTTGTTGAAGATAGTTATGTTTTAAATCCATCATATAACCAACTTTCTAATTCTTATTTAGATATGGTTGTCGCAGGCACAAAAGATGCTGTCTTAATGGTGGAATCTGAAGCAAAAGAACTTAGTGAAGATTTAATGTTAGGCGCTGTTTTATTTGCTCACCAAGAAATGCAAGCAGTTGTAAACGCTTGCAATGAATTGAAAGAAAAAGTAAACCCAAATATTTGGGACATAGAAGAACAAGATTTATCACACTTTGAAAAAGATATTTTAGAAAATTATTCATCTAAAATTAAAGAAGCATTTAAAACATCTGATAAATCCCTTAGAGGAGAAATGATTTCTAAAATTCATACAGATGTTAAGGATTCGGCCGGTGAAATCGATGAAATCGAATTATCAAAAATGATGAAAAGTCTTAAAAATGTTGAGAAAGATATCTTGCGTAAAGATATTTTGGAAAATAACCAAAGGATTGATGGAAGATCTCTCGATCAAGTAAGACCAATTGAAATTGAGACATCTGTGCTTTCAAGAACGCATGGCTCAGCATTATTCACACGGGGTGAAACACAATCAATTGTAGTAGCAACCCTTGGAAGCACTAAAGACGCTCAGAGAATTGAAAATTTAAATGCTGAAACAACAGACCCATTTATGCTTCATTACAACTTTCCTGGTTATAGTGTTGGCGAAATAAGTTTTCCTGGTGGCCCAAAGAGGCGTGAAATAGGTCATGGAAACCTTGCAAAAAGGGCAATTAAAAATGTACTACCAAATCTTGAAGAGTTTGGATACACGATAAGAGTTGTATCTGAAATCACTGAATCGAATGGATCAAGCTCCATGGCTACAGTTTGTGGTACAAGCTTATCATTGATGGATGCTGGAGTTCCAATAACATCACCTGTTGCAGGGGTTGCAATGGGACTGGTTAAGGATGGCGAATCTTTTGCTGTACTTACAGATATATTAGGTGATGAAGATCATCTTGGTGACATGGATTTCAAAGTCGCTGGCACTACCAACGGAGTAACAGCGTTACAAATGGATATAAAAATTGAAGGGATTAATGAACAAATCATGGAAGAAGCTCTAAGTAAGGCACAAAAAGCTAGACTACACATACTTGAAGTTATGAATCAGGCAATTTCCGAACCTAAAACATTATCTGAAAATGCTCCTTCATTAAAAAAGCTCACTGTTAATCAAGACAAAATAAAAGAAATTATTGGTAAAGGCGGGGCTGTTATCAAGGGCATTCAACAAGACTCAGGCGCCAGTGTTGACATCGACGACAATGGAGTAGTGACAATCTTCGGTCAAAATCAATCTCAAATGCAAAAAGCCTTAGAAATTGTAGAAAGCATAATTGAAGAACCAGAAGTAAATAAAATTTATGAGGGAAAAGTAGTTAAAATCATGGACTTTGGTGCATTCGTAAATATCCTGCCAGGCAAGGATGGTTTATTGCATATTTCAGAGATTTCCAATGAAAGAGTCGAAAATGTAACGGATGTTCTATCTGAGGGCGATACCGTCAAAGTAAAGTTACTTGGTTTTGATAGGGGCAAAATGAAATTATCAGCAAAAGCTGTTGATTAAAGATTATTTATTTGTCAAGTTTTTTGAATTTTAAATATTTTTTAATTTGTTCGGTTACATAATCTATGGTTTTATATTCTTGTTCAGCATATTAACCATAGGGGGGTATTATGGAAAATGCACTAGGAATGATAAAAGACTTAGTAAAGAGCCTTACAAGTATTCTTGTAGCTGTTATTGGTCTTGGAGTAGTAGCCGGAGTAGTTTTCGGAGAAACTTGGTTTTTTGGAGATGTGTTAGATAATCTTGTCGCACTGATTCAAGGATTGGGTGAAGCTGGATTAGTAGGACTTTTAGCTGCTGCAATTCTTATTGGACTTCTTAAGTAATTCTTAAGATTCTTTTGACGCCCATTTTTTTGGGCGTCACTATTTTTATCAATGCCAAAACTTAACTTAAAATCAATTATAAAGTTTCTTAACTCAATAATAGATATCCTGATACCTATAATAGCTGTTTCACTCTTACTAGGTATAGTTTTTGGTCCTGATGCACCTTTTGTTGGCAGTATTTATTTAAATATAAATCAAGTAATTTCAATGATTGGTCAGGATGGCCTCTTAGGACTCATAGCAATAATCATAATTTTATTTTATATTCGTAAAAATCAATAAATTGGTGGCTATGGGTGGAATTGAACCACCGACCCCAGCGTTATGAGTGCTGTGCTCTAACCATCTGAGCTACATAGCCGTGATGAAAATGATAACCATAGAAGAAAACATGTCAAACATTAAACTTAAAAAGAATGATATCCCCATCTTTAACAACGTAATCTTTGCCTTCAATTCTTAATTTACCATTGTCCTTAGAGCCTTTGTAACCCTTATTATTAATAAAATCATTGTAAGCAATCACTTCAGCCTTAATGAAACCTTTCTCAAAATCAGTGTGTATTATGCCTGCTGCAGATGGAGCAATTGATCCATGTGGTATCGTCCAAGCCTTAGTCTCATTTTCACCAGTCGTAAAAAAAGTCTCTAATCCAAGTATTTTGTATCCTGAGACAATAATTTTATCTAATACTGGAGCATCCATATTTAAAAGTTCTAGGTACTCTTTTTTTTCTTGATCCTCTAGATTTGATATTTCATTTTCATTTTTTATATTTGTTGGTAAAAAAGAAACATTCTTATTCTTTAAAAAATCTTCTATTTGATTAATATCATTTAGAGCCTCATCATCTGAAATATTACCAACTACAAAATATGGTTTTAAAGTCAATAAATTGAGAGACTCAATAAAATTTCTTTCAGATTCAGAATAAGTATCTATGCATATTTCATTCTCATTAGATAATGTTCCAATTAATTCAGTAATAACTTTTTGCTGACTGAGATCAGATGGATTACCGACTTTAGTTAATTTCAAAAGTTTTTCATTTCTTTTTTCTAAAAGCTGGATATCTGCTAACAATAATTCAAGATAAATAGTTTTAAAGTCAGAAATAGGATCAACTTTATTATTAACATGAAGAATTTTTTCATTTTTAAAACATCTCACCACATGAACAATTGCATTTACCTCTCTAATATTTGATAAAAACTCATTGCCAAGTCCTTCACCATCAGATGCTCCTTTAACTAGACCTGCAATGTCTACAAATGTAGTGGTTGCATGTATAAGTTTTGAAGAATTTGAAAGCAAAGAAATGTTTATTAATCTATCATCCGGAACACTCACTACACCAACATTTGGCTCTATTGTACAAAACGGAAAGTTCTCTGCAGGTATTGATGCATTGGTGATAGCATTGAATAGTGTCGATTTCCCAACATTTGGCAGACCCACTATCCCACATTTAAATCCCACTTTTAATCAGTGTTAAGAAATTTTTGACAATTTTCAATACCATCTTTAGCTAAAATATCAAGAGAGTTTTGAAATTTTATAAAGGCATTATCTAAAGTATTTTTTTCAGATGGAGAGAACTTTGTTAGAACCCAATCTGTAACCAAATCCTTGTTACCTGGATGACCAATTCCAATTCTAAATCTATGAAAATCTTCTCCAAAATGTTGAATTATATTTCTTAATCCATTATGACCACCATGACCGCCACCGTACTTTAATCTTATTTTGCCAATTGATAAATCTATATCGTCATGTACTACAAAAAATTTAGATTTGTCATTTTTATGATATTTAACAATTCTAGAAAATGTTTTATATGAGTCATTAACATATGAATTACTCATATATAAATGTATTGAGAGTTTATTTAAAAAAAAGTAATCAGCATAAAGTGAACTTCTCGTTGAAACTTTTGATTTTGATGAAGATGCTATCTTTGCAATCCAATCTTTGCCAATATTGTGTCTTGTTTTTGAGTATTTATTACCTGGATTACCTAGACCTAATAATGTAAAAGGATTAATCAATTATCACTTTTTGTTTCTTCGCCTGAGTCATCATTATCTTGAGCTTCTTCAGCTGAACCTGTATCAGCTTTTACCTCTCCTTCATCAGAATCAGCTTCCATACTTTCATCATCAAGCACTTCAGGCTCGTCCTCAACAATTGCTTTTGGAGGAGCAACATTTACTACCATTTGATCAGAGTTATCATCGAGGTTAGGAATTTCAACACCTTCCTCAAGCTTTATGTCAGACAATCTTAAGGATTCATTTAAGCTAACTTCAAGTAAGTCTAATTCTATGACCTCAGGAATATTAGAGGCTAGGCAGGAAACCTCAAGTTCTCTAATAAGTTTTGTAATTACGCCACCTTCATTTTTAACACCAATACAGTCATCCTCATTAGTAAACTTAATAGGTACAACAACTTTGAGTTTTGTTTTAGAAGAAACTCGCATGAAGTCTGCATGTAAGAGCTTTCCTTTTTCGGGCTCTCTTTGAAGCTCCTTCAGAACAACTTTTTCTTCATTTCCATCAAGCATTATCTTGAGTACTTGTGTAAAAAATAATTCTGATTCAGAAGCTTTAGTAATTTCATTAAGATATAGTTTGATATTTTTTGTATCCTGATTATTTCCATAAATAACACCTGGAACCATAGATTCGTTTCGTCTGATCTCACGATTCTTGTTCGTACCAGTTCTTACTCTGTTATCTGCATTTAGTACTATTTCTTCACTCATTTTCCCTCTCAATTATAAAAAAAGTGCACTTAATGATTCTTCATTATTAAGTCTTCTCATACATTCCGCTAGTGTTGAAGCTAGTGAAATGACGCGTATTTTACTGCATTTTTTAGCATCTTGCGAAAGAGATATTGAATCAGTAACAATTAGCTCATCAATATTTGATTTTGATATACGCTCTACTGCAGGCCCAGACAGGACAGGATGAGTGATATATGCAATTACTTTTGATGCCCCAGACTTTTTCAATACATCAGATGCATTACATAATGTGCCAGCCGTATCAATAATGTCATCTGGCACAATGCATATTCTATCCTTTACATCACCAATAATATTCATAACCTCAGATACATTGTCTGCTGATCGTCTTTTATCAATTATGGCCAAATCAGCATCATCTATAAACTTTGCTAATGCCCTAGACCGTACTACGCCTCCAACATCTGGAGACACAACTGTAACCTTAGATAAATCATCTCTATAGTTATTTTTTATGTCATTTAACATCACTTTAGTTGCATATACGTTATCAGCTGGCATATCAAAAAAACCTTGAATTGTTTCTGAGTGAAGATCAACAGTTAAAATTCTATGAATTCCAGCTTTGTAGAGAATGTCAGCTACTACTTTTGCACTAATTGGAACTCTTGCAGATCTCACTCTTCTGTCTTGTCTTGCATACCCAAAGTATGGAATAACAGCTGTAATTTTTGAGGCTGAAGAGCGTTTCAATGCGTCTGCAATTAGGATTAATTCCATCATGTTATCATTTGCGGGATAAGATGTAGATTGCACGATGAAGGTTTCATGACCCCTTACATTTTCCATCAATTCAACCTTAATTTCTCCATCAGAAAACTTTGATACATCTATATGACCAATATCTGTATCAAGAATCTTTGCAATCCCTCTCGCTAAATCCGGTACAGAGCTACCGGAAAATATATCAAAGTTTACTCTACTACTCATTTTTGGCTGGGGTGGTAGGATTCGAACCTACGCATGACGGGATCAAAACCCGTTGCCTTACCGCTTGGCGACACCCCATTTAAATATTTAATATTGGTGAGTATTGTAATGGTTCAACTAAAAAGAATCTCCATTTTTTTGGAATTTTCTCTAAAAATAGTTTGGTGGATTCATTACGCACCCATGGCGTAAAAAAACATGAACCAGTTCCAGACATTAAAAATTCAAGCCCATACTTATCATTTGCATTATTGAAAAAAGAGTAAACCTCAGAATAATTTTTTTCAAAAATATACATAAAGTCATTTTTCAGATTTCTTTTATTTATATTTACCTTATCAAATTCATTAAACATCATGGCTGTGGACAGATATAAATTCGGATATATGATTAATAACTTATGATTATAATTCTTTGATTTAGCCAAGTGATTACCAAAACCATATACATATGCATTTTTACCATTTATAAAGAAGGGGATATCGGCACCAATTTTTGCTGCAATTTTATTAAGCTTCCCAATACTCAGGCCCAGTTTAAATAATTTATTTGTAGCAACAAGAAAAGATGCTGCATTTGAGCTACCACCGCCAAGCCCAGCACCAATTGGAATATTCTTCTTTAGAGAAACCTCACATCTCAGGTTCTCACCAGTTTCTTGAGTTAAATGATAATGTGCTAGATTTAAAATATTATTTTGTAAAAATTTTTTTTTGTTAAGATTTGACTTAATGAGGAAATCACAGTTTGTCTCTTTAATTGTAAGATCATCATATAAATCAACTAATTGAAATCTGGATCTAATATTATGAAGCCCATCTTTTCTTAAATTTCCAACTTTAAGGTATAAATTAATTTTAGCAGGACATTTAGTTTTGATAATCTTCATTATTCTTTTAAAGATAACTCCAAAATACCACCATATGCTGAATTAATTTTGATTTTATAAGAACTATCTTGGATTTCACAAATCGATTCAAGCTTCTCATAATTTTTTTTGTGCACTAGGCACTCAATTAATCCAGGAATTTCAGTTAAAAGAGCTTTAAAATGAACCCCATACTTCTCAACATTTGATCTTTCTTCATAATGAAAATCATTTAATGACACATCACCGTCTTTAAAATTTATTTTTAATATTTCGTAATTACCTAATATTGCATTATATGGCTGTATAATAAGGTAATTATTATAAATACTAATGAGAATTCTTGATCTATATACTTCGTTGTTATAGCTAAACTTCAAACTTCCTTGCAAGATATTTATTGGCTGATCATTAAATGTCGCACATGCAGAATGAATAATTAATAAAAAAAATATGGAAATAAATTGAATGAATCTTAGATTATTTGGCATAAGTCATAAAACAGCT
>Ga0208878_1000078_pt1 | contig 31133 bp, 25 predicted proteins | sample Knorr_S15_td_Sur_FD_185600 | JGI IMG/M metagenome (GOLD analysis project Ga0208878, IMG submission 185600) | Marine microbial communities from Southern Atlantic Ocean transect - Knorr_S15_td_SurfaceA_ad_5m_LV_A (SPAdes) (version 2) | ecosystem: Environmental > Aquatic > Marine > Oceanic | place...
TTGGTTCTTTAGACTATCCAAACTTTAGTTTTTTCAAATTGCTTAAATTTGCACTACATACAATTTAAAATAAATTTCCCATTTTGGCTAATCAACAGATAATAAAAAAAATTGCTCTAGACACACTCGTTTTAGAGTCTAAATCTATTTCCAATCTTTCTAAAGTTATAGATTCAAACTTTTGTGAAATTATCAATACATTAAAGTCTTGCCGTGGTAAAATAGTTATTACTGGAATTGGTAAAAGTGCAATTATTGGTATGAAGATTTCTGCCACTTTAAATTCAACAGGGTCAAAATCAATTTTTTTACATTTAGGTGATGCACTACATGGGGATATTGGAGTTATAGGGAAAGATGATGTTGTAATTTGTATATCAAAAAGTGGACAATCAATCGAAATAGAATCTCTCTCTAATCATATAAAAAATGAGGGAATTCAGTTAATAGGAATTTCATGTATAAAAGATTCATTATTGGATAAATTGTCAGATATGTTTATTCATACAGAAATTGAAAGAGAAGCATGTCATAACAATCTTGCTCCTACAACTAGTTCTTCATGCCACTTAGCGATTGGGGATGCTATAGCAATGACTTTGCAAAAAATTAAGGGCTTTAGCCCAAGTGACTTCAGCAACTATCATCCATCTGGAAATCTAGGAAAGAAACTAAGTTTAAAACTTAATAATTTAATTGATCACAATAGAATTCCTGTGGTTAAGCTGTCATCTACTTTTTTTGAAATTATCGATGAAATTTCATCAAACATGTATGGGGCAACGGCCGTCATTGACTCTCACAAAATAATTGGTGTTATAACAGATGGAGATATTAGAAGAATTATTGAAAAGAAACATAACATAAATAATGTCTTTGCTTCTGATTTGATGAATAAAAATCCTAAGGTTTTGAGTGAAGATACGTTGGCATATGATGCACTAGGCGTAATGAAAAAGAATAATATAAGCCAAGTACTAGTAACTGATAAAAATCAAGATTATAAAGGCGTTGTACATATACTTGATATAATAAAACAAGGAATTAGTTATGAGTAATCCTTCTCGAGATATGTCATTTTTAGATCATCTTGAGGAATTAAGATGGCACATTATTAGATCAACCATATCTGTATTGATAGTTGCAGTAATAGCATTTTTAGCTAAGGATATTATTTTTGATCAAATAATTTTTGGACCAAAGAAAGGTGACTTTATAAGTTATCAGGTATTTTGTTCAATTTCGCAGTCTATTGGAGGTGATGCCTTCTGCTTTGAGGAGCTGCCATTCAGAGTTCAAAGCAGAACAGTTTCTGGACAATTTTCTGCCCATCTTTGGACATCAATACTTGCTGGGTTCATTCTTGCATTTCCATATGTAGTATATGAATTTTGGAAATTTATTAGTCCAGGACTTTACAAGAAAGAGAAGGAGGGTGCTAGAGGTTTTATTTTTATTTCATCGACACTGTTCTTTATAGGAGTTTTATTTGGATACTACATTGTTACTCCACTTTCAATAAATTTTTTAGGAAACTACACTATAAGTTCTGAGGTGTTTAATGATTTTGACTTAAATAGTTATATTGGTCTTCTTAGAGCTTCTGTACTTGCTTCAGGATTAATTTTTGAATTACCTATAATTATTCATTACCTCACTAAAGTCGGACTTGTCACTCCTGATTTTCTCAGGAGAAATAGAAAATTTGCCTTAGTAATTGTATTGAGTCTTTCTGCAATTATTACTCCTCCGGATATTGCTAGTCAAATAATTGTAAGTATTCCTATTTTAGTTTTATATGAAATAAGCATTATTATATCAAAAATTGGATATAAAAAATTAAATACTTAATATTAATTGTATGATATTAAAAGCAAAAGAAATTTCAAAATCTTATTCAGGTAGAAAGGTGGTTGATAATATTTCAATTCAGGTGAATCAAGGAGAAATTGTTGGCTTATTGGGACCAAATGGTGCTGGTAAGACAACTTCGTTTTATATGATTGTTGGCATTATTAAACCTGAAGATGGAGATATATATCTAGATAATGAGATTATCTCTAATTATCCCATGTACCAAAGGTCTCAAAGAGGAATTGGATACTTGGCACAGGAAGAATCTGTTTTCAGAAAACTCTCTGTTGAAGATAACATATTAGGTGTTTTAGAATTTTCAGATTTATCAAAGAAAGAACAAAATATCAAGGCAGAGGAGTTAATGGAAGAGTTTGGTTTGATTAATATTAGGAAAAATAGAGGTGATCTTTTATCTGGTGGTGAGAGAAGAAGAACTGAGATTGCAAGAGCACTTGCTAATGATCCAAAATTTTTATTATTAGATGAGCCCTTTGCAGGAGTAGATCCTATTGCAGTTGAAGATATTCAATCAATCATTTCAGTTTTAAAAAACAAAAATATCGGGATACTTATTACAGATCATAATGTCCAAGAGACTTTAGCAATAACTGATAGAACATATCTTATGTTTGAAGGAAAGATACTTAAAGAGGGAATTCCTGAAGATTTAGCAAAAGATGAGATGGTTAGAAAAGTATACTTAGGAAAGAACTTTGAATTCAAAAAGAAAAAAATTAATCTCTAATTAAATTAAAGACCATAAATTTCTAATTACGTTTAAAAAAAGATAAAGAATAATAATCAGAGAAAATCCCCCGAGACCAAAAAATAAAATTATTGGGACTGATAGAACAATAGTCAAAATTTTAAAAATATTATAGTCATATTTCCTGAGTGATAGTCTTAAAGAGAAAAGCCTAAAGGGAACATTCATCAGTATAACACTAAATAAAGTTAGAATGATTAAAGTTGTGTTATTTAAGAGGTATTGCTTGGACTCTACTAAATATAAATGATCCATTAATATTGGTAATGAAACAAAAAAAAGTGCATTTGCTGGAGTTGGAAGTCCCTCAAATTCATCTGTATAATCTATAACATTAAATTTTGCAAGTCTAGCAGCTGAGCCAACTGTTATTAAAAAAGCAATAAAAGCAATTGGGGAAATTGAAAACACAAGATCTAATTCAAGAATTGGATATAAATATGGATTTAAATCAAAATCAATGACTTTATTTCCAGATAGCTTGAACAATTGATATACAACAATTCCTGGTACAACCCCACTAGTAATAATATCAGATAATGAATCTAATTGTTTACCAAAATTTGATTCAGCATTTAGAAGTCTTGCTGTAAGACCATCTAAATAATCTAGAAATACTCCAAATAAAACTAAAATTAATACTGCATCAAATTGAAATTGAAATGCAAATGCAATTGAGAAGCATCCACACACTAAATTTAGCAGAGTTAGAAAATTGGGTAATAGGGATTTAATCATGATACTAATGGCGCTCAATTTATAAAAAAATTGTAATATTAGATTGTAAAACTTATTAAACTTTAAAAGTGACTAGACTTCTTGGTTATTCATTAATTAGTGGGTTGTTGCTAGCAAGTGCATGGCCAGTTAATGGAATTACACCTTTGATTTTTGTTAGTTTGATCCCTTTACTATTTGTCGAGGATATAATCAGCAAAGATAATCTAGGAAAAAAAAATCTTAGACTATTTTTCTATTCATATGTTGCTTTCCTTACATGGAATATAGCTACTACATGGTGGATTGTTTATACGACATTGCCTGGAGCTATATTTGCTAACCTTGCTAACTCCTCATTTTATTCTATAATATTTTTATTCTACTCAAGAGTTAAAAGAAAAATTGATTTTAAAGCTGGAACACTTTTTTTAATTACATTTTGGATTTCATTTGAGAAATTTCATTTGAACTGGGAATTTTCTTGGCCATGGTTAAATCTTGGTAATGTTTTCTCAGAGAGAATTAATTGGATTCAATGGTATGAGTTTACTGGTGTGTTTGGCGGAAGTCTTTGGGTATTATGTTCTAACTTTTTATTATTTTACCACTTAAGAAAATACTCAACTTTTAAAGATTCAAGAAGATTCTACATTAGAATTGTTCCAAGAGTTCTACTTATATGCTCTCCAATTTTTATTTCATTTTTAGTTAAACCAGAAATAAATAAAGGAGAGGAATTTAAAGTTTTAATTACTCAGGCGAAAATTGATCCTTGGGATTCAAAATATGGAAATTCCAGAAGTAATCTTGATTATTTTAAAATTTTTAAGGATTTAACCAGTGAAGAGTTAAGTGCAAATGAATATGATTTTGTCCTTACATCAGAAACATTTTTTTCCGAAGGTTATGGAGAAAATGTTGATTATTTTGGATATACAAAACTCTATGATAGTCTTAATAGTTATCTAAGTCAATTTCCAAATACCAATCTAATTTCTGGAATACAATTTTATAAGTTATATCAAGATCAGCCAGAAAAACCTACAAAATCTGCAAATGCAGTTGGAGAGAATATTTGGGTTGACTATTTTAATTCTTCAATAAACATGTCTGCAAATAAAGATTTTGAGTATAATCATAAGTCTAAACTTGTTGTAGGGAGTGAATATATGCCATTTAAGTCTTTCCTTGAACCTATAATAGGGACTATAATGATTGATCTAGGAGGAACAATTCGTTCTATGGGCACACAACATAAATCCGAAAGAAAAGTATTTAATCACTCTTTTAAAGACCTAAAAACTATTTCAATTGTATGTTATGAAACAATTGATGGAGAATATGTTGCCAATTATGTTGATCTAGGAGCTAATTTTATTTCAATTATTACAAATGATGCATGGTGGGGTGATACTCCAGGCCATAGGCATTTGTTAAGCTATGCAAGATTAAGAGCAATTGAAAACAGAAGATATATTGTTAGAAGTGCAAATTCAGGTGTTTCCGCAATTATAAATGAAGTTGGAGAGTATAATTCAACATTGCCATTTGATAAAAAAGGAACTTTAAGTGGTAAAGCCTATTCTATTGATAACAGAACATTTTACAGTAAGAATGGGGACTATATAGCTAGATTGAGTATCCTTATATCAGTATTATTGCTTCTTCTTTCATTTTCAAAAGTAAAAGAATAAAAATTCTTTGGTTTTCTGAACATATAATATATTTTTGCAGAAAATAAGTCTTATGTATTGGACATTAGAATTAGCTTCATATTTAAGTGATGCTCCTTGGCCAGCATCTAAGGACGAGCTTATAGATTTTTCAATAAGAACAGGTGCACCCCTTGAGGTAGTAGAAAATCTTCAGTCTCTTGAAGATGAGGGTGATGTTTATGAATCTATTGAGGAGATTTGGCCTGACTATCCCACTGAAGAAGATTACCTTTGGAATGAAGATGAGTATTAATCTCATTTATCAATATTTATTGGTAATTTTTGAATAAATTTGAAAAAAAGATATTATGTCAATTGTAAATTCCCTATTGAAGGTATTTCTTGGGGATAAGTCTGGGAAAGATCTTAAAAAGCTTACCCCTATAGTTGATGAAATTAATAATCATTTTAATAAACTTTCATCAATTTCAAATGACCAACTCAGGAATAAAACAATTGAGTTTAAAAAAATGATTTCAGATGAAACTAAAGAGCTCAATGATTTACTTTTTGATTTAAATGATAAACTTTCAAACAACCTCTCTAACTCAGAAAAAGAAGAAATATTTAGACAGATTGAATCTTTAGAGGAGGATTTAATTAAACAAAAATCTGAAGTTTTAGATAAATTACTACCAGAAGCATTTGCAGTTGTAAAAGAGACTGCTAGAAGATTTTTTGAAAATAAAGAAATAAAAGTAATTGCCTCTGATTTTGATAAAGAAATTGCATCGAAAAAATCATACACTAAAATTGAGAATGATAAAGCTATCTGGATTAATAATTGGGATGCAGCAGGCAAGAATGTTATCTGGGACATGATTCATTATGATGTTCAATTAATTGGAGGAATTGTTCTTCATCAAGGGAAAATTGGTGAGATGCAGACTGGAGAGGGTAAAACATTAGTTTCAACACTACCAATTTACCTTAATGCTCTGACTGGAGATGGTGTTCATTTGGTTACAGTTAATGATTACCTAGCTAAACGTGATAGTGCATGGATGGGTCCTTTACTTGAATTTCATGGTTTAAAAATTGATTGTATCGATTATCATAAACCGAATTCACCTGAGAGGAAAAGAGCTTACGAGGCTGATATAACCTATGGAACAAATAATGAGTTTGGTTTTGATTATCTGAGAGATAACATGTCTCACTCACTTGATGATATTGTTCAAAGAAGGCATAATTATGCAATAATAGATGAGGTAGATTCTGTTCTTATTGATGATGCAAGAACACCATTAATTATTTCTGGTCCAACAAAAGATGGGGATAGACACGAGTTTGACAATCTAAAACCCAAAATTCAAAGATTGGTTTCTTTACAGAGGAATTACTTAACTAGTATTCTATCTGAGGCAAAGGGTTTAATCAAAGATTCTGATAATGACAAAGGAGGTTTTCTTCTTTACAGAGTTTTTAGAGGATTACCCAAAAATAAGGCATTAATCAAATTTTTAAGTGAAGAGGGTGTTAAACAAACACTTCAAAAAACTGAAAATTTTTATATGCAGGATAACAATAGAGAAATGCATCAAATTGATGAGGAACTTTACTTTACAATTGATGAAAAAAACAATCAGATTGAACTAACAGATAAGGGAATTAGTACACTCTCAGAAGATCTTGATGATAAAGACTTTTTTATTATGCCTAATATTTCAACTGAAATAGCTTCAATAGAAAGTAAAGGTTTATCTCCAGAAGATGAGGCTAAAGAGAAAAATGATCTATTCAATGATTTCAACATCAAGAGTGAGAGAATTCATAGTATTAACCAATTACTTAAGGCTTTTACTCTATTTGAGAAAGATGTAGAATATGTTGTTGTAGAAAACAAAGTGATGATAGTTGATGAGCAGACTGGAAGAATAATGGATGGAAGGAGGTACTCAGATGGACTTCATCAGGCAATTGAAGCAAAAGAAAATGTAAAAATTGAAGCAGCTACTCAAACTTTTGCTACAATTACACTTCAAAATTATTTTAGATTATATTCTAAGCTTTCTGGGATGACTGGAACTGCAATCACAGAGGCAGGTGAATTCTGGGAGATTTACAAGCTTGATGTAACTGAAATTCCAACGAATAAACCTGTAGCTAGAAAAGATCAAGATGATTTAATTTATAAATCAAAACGAGAAAAATATAATGCGATAATAGAAGAGGTAATTGATCTGAGAAATAATAAAAGACCAGTATTAATTGGTACAACTTCTGTTGAAATTTCAGAATTATTAAGTAAAATGCTTAATAGAGCCAATGTTAATCACAATGTTCTTAACGCCAAACTTCATAAAAAAGAAGCTGACATAGTAGCTGAAGCTGGAAAACCAGGGGTTGTAACAATTGCAACAAATATGGCTGGTAGAGGAACTGATATTAAGCTAAGCCAAGATGTTATTGATGCAGGTGGACTGGCAATAATTGGAACTGAAAGGCATGATTCAAGAAGAGTTGATAGACAGCTTAGAGGGAGGTCTGGAAGACAGGGAGATCCAGGTAGCTCTCAATTTTATGTTTCTTTTGAAGATAATTTAATGAGACTATTTGGTCAAGATAGAGTTTCAAATATAATGGATCGAATGGGATTAAAAGATGGGGAGAATATTCAACATCCGATGGTTACTAAGTCAATCGAGAGAGCACAAAAAAAAGTAGAAGAGAACAACTTTGGTATTAGAAAAAGACTTCTTGAGTATGATGATGTAATGAATTCCCAAAGGAATATTATTTATACATTAAGAAAAAATGCTCTTGAAGGAGATAGACTACAAATTGATATTTCTAACATAATGTTTGATACAATAGAGGAGATTGTTAGAGATAATAAAGCTGTAAATAATTTTAAAAACTTTGAGTTTGAACTAATAACAACCTTTTCAATGACTTCTCCAGTTAATGAGAATGATTTTATTGAATCAAGCGAGGAAAATTTAATAGACTCACTTTACCAAGAATTAAATAAGTTTTATACAAATAAAAAAGAATTAAACAGAGCCCTCGCATTACCTGTAATCAAAAATGTTTATGAGAATAAAGCAAACTCTTTCAAAAGAATTGTAGTTCCTTTTACAGACGGTAAAAAAGTTATAAATATTGTGACTGATTTAAAAAAGGCATTTGATACAAATGGTGATAATCTTATTGATGATTTTGAAAAAAATATTTCTCTAGCTATTATTGATGAGAAGTGGAAAAACCATTTAAGAAAAATGGATGAATTAAAACAATCTGTTCAATTAGCAGTTCATGAGCAGAAAGACCCATTGCTGATTTATAAATTTGAAGCATATGAATTATTTAAATCAATGATTCACGTGTTAAATAAAGAATTATTATCATTTTTATTTAAATCTAACCTTCCAAATAATCAAGGAAATATTAAAGATGCTTCAACGAACGCGTCTAATAATAATAATAATTATCAAACCTCAAAAGAAGAGAGCCTTAATAGTGACGAATTGGCTGAAAGAGCTAGGAGAGTTGGGGCAAGTGCAAGTCAACAGAACCAGAGAGTAGAGACAATTACAAGAGAAGTTCCTAAAATCGGTAGAAACGAAAAAGTGGAAATTAAAAACAATGATACTGGTGAAGTCAAAACCATGAAATTTAAACAGGCAGAGAAATTACTCTTAACTGGTGAATGGTCGATAAATAGCTAAATATCCCTAAAATATTTTTAGTTTATTTTCTGAAAAATATCAATATGATATTTTTTTTAACCTTTTTTTGATAATATGGTAAATATAATTTATACATATTTGTTTAATTCTGGTTTGATTTTCATCATTGAACCATAATTTTAATTTTGTACCTCATTTATGAAAATAAAGAATCAAGGATTATATCTATCTGAGTTTGAGCACGATAATTGTGGAGCAGGTTTCATATGTAGTCTTAATGGTGAGAGAACCAATAGTATAATAGGAAAAGCTCTAAATATACTCACATGCTTAGAGCATAGAGGAGCAGTTAGTTCAGATGGAAGGACAGGTGATGGTGCAGGAATTCTGATTGAGATTCCACATTCTTTTTTTGCAAAAAAATGTAATTTTTCTCTTCCCGAACCAAATAATTATGCAGTTGGTATGGTTTTTTTACCCAAAAGTTTGACCCAATCAAACCGGTGTATCAAAATTTTTGAGGATGAAATTAATAATCAAAATTTAAAAATTATTGGATGGAGAAATGTCCCAGTTAACTCTAAAGTTGTAGGATCTATTGCAAGTAAATCTCAACCAGAAATTAAACAAGTTTTCATAACTACTAAAGATCAAAAATTAGATGAGGCTGATTTTAATTTAAAGTTGTTCAAAGCACGTAAAATCGCAGAAAATTCAATTTACTCCTCTGAATTGTCTGAAAAAGAATACTTTTATTTCTCTAGCCTTAGTACAAAAACAATTATATACAAAGGATTATTAGTCCCAGAAGATATTGAAAGATTTTACATAGACCTCAAGGACTCCTTATTAGTTACAAAACTTGCCCTTGTTCACCAAAGATTCTCAACAAATACATTCCCTACATGGGACTTAGCTCAACCATTTAAATATATGTGTCACAATGGTGAGATAAATACACTTAAAGGAAATATTAATAGGATGAAATCTAGAGAAGAATTATTCAAATCAATTCATATTTCCAAAGATGACATGTCTAAGATTCTTCCAGTCATCGTTCCCAATAAATCTGACTCAGCTACGATGGATATGGTTGTTGAACTTTTATTGATGACAGGTAGATCTCTTCCAGAAGTAATGATGATGCTTGTTCCTGAAGCATGGGAAAAACACAATTCAATGGATGATGATAAAAAAGCATTCTATGAATACAATAGCTGCATAATGGAGCCATGGGATGGACCAGCATCTATTCCATTTACAGATGGAAAATATATTGGTGCACTTCTTGATAGAAACGGTCTTAGACCATCAAGATATACTGTCACTAAAGACGGGTATGTTGTTATGTCTTCAGAGACAGGTGTTGTAGAAATTGAGCCTGAAAACGTATTGTCACATGGAAGACTTGAACCTGGAAAAATATTTCTAGTTGACATGGACGAAGGTAAAATAGTTAATGATGATGAGATTAAATCTCAAATAGTCTCTAAACAACCTTACAGGAAGTGGATTAACAATAATGTATTACAATTAAAAGATGTCCCTTACACAGGTAATAGAACACCTGATGAAAAAATAAAGTTTGAAACTAGATTAAAAATTTTTGGATATACAAAGGAAGATCTTAAGAAGATCATAATTCCTATGAGTATCTCCGGAAAGGAATCTATCGGTTCGATGGGTATTGATACTCCATTAGCTGTTTTATCAAAAAAGCCTCAGCTACTTTATAACTATTTCAAACAACTTTTTGCTCAAGTTACGAATCCTCCACTAGATGGAATTCGAGAGGAAATCATAACTGATACAAGTTTATCTGTTGGAAAAAATCACAATATTTTTGAACTTACAGAGGAACATTGCGTTAACCTTAAAATTAATAATCCTATTATATCTAATGAAGATTTAGACAAAATAAAGTACATCAAGCATAAAAACTTCAAGTCTAATTCTATTAATTGCCTTTACAAATCCAAAATGGGACATAATGGTATCGAGGAAGCTTTAGATAACATAGTTAGTAAAATTGAGAAATACATTGATGATGGGACAAACATAATTATTTTGAGTGATAGAAATGTATCAAAGAAAATGTCACCTATTCCAATATTGCTTGCTTGTTCTTTTATACATCAAACTATGATTAAAAAGAATAAAAGATCAAAATTTGGAATTATAATTGAATCTGCTGAACCAAGAGAACCTCATCACTTCTCGATGCTTTTTGGTTATGGAGCAAGTGCAATAAACCCATATTTAGTTAATGAGATTATAGACTACCACTTTGAATTAGGATTTATAAAAAATATATCAAAAGAAAAGGCTATCAATAACTTTAATGATGCTACAATTAAAGGCATATTAAAAGTTATGAATAAAATTGGCATATCCACTCTTAATTCTTACAGAGGATCTCAGATATTTGAAGCACTTGGATTAAAAACCAATTTTATAAATAAATATTTTAATAATACTCCAACTAGAATTGAAGGAGTTGGTCTATATGTGATTGAAAAAGAAATAAGTCAAAGAATTAAGCATGCTTTTAATTCGTCCTCAGACTTTATCTCGATTAAAACAGGTGGAGATTACAGATGGAGAAGAGATGGTGAAAGCCATATGTTAAATCCTAATACAATATCAAAACTTCAAAAATCTGTTAGACAGGAAAGCTACTCTTCTTACAAAGAATTTTCAAAGTTAGTAAATGAACAGGAGGAACAATTAATGACTATACGTGGTCTCTTAAAATTTGTGGATTATAATCCAATTCCTATAGAAGAAGTTGAGCCTTGGACAGAAATAGTTAAGAGATTTAAAACTGGTGCGATGTCTTATGGATCTATAAGTAAAGAAGCTCACGAAAACCTGGCTATTGCAATGAATCGAATTGGGGGAAAAAGTAACTCCGGAGAAGGAGGTGAAGACAGTAATAGGTTTAAAAAGGATAAAAATGGAGATCTTAGGAACAGTTCAATAAAACAAGTTGCATCAGGTAGATTTGGTGTTAGCTCATACTATCTGTCTAATGCAGATGAAATTCAAATTAAGATGGCTCAGGGAGCAAAACCAGGAGAGGGAGGGCAATTACCTGGCCCAAAGGTAAATCCTCTTATTGCAAAAGTTAGAAATTCTACCCCATTTGTAGGATTAATCTCTCCTCCTCCACATCATGATATTTACTCAATTGAAGATTTAGCCCAACTAATTTTTGATCTAAAAAATGCAAACAGAAAAGCTAGGATTAATGTCAAATTAGTTTCAGAAGTAGGCGTTGGCACTATTGCAGCGGGTGTTGCAAAAGCTAAAGCTGATGTTATTCTAATATCAGGTTACGATGGTGGGACAGGAGCATCTCCATTAACATCTTTAAGACATGCTGGCCTTCCATGGGAACTTGGAATTGCTGAAGCACAACAAACATTAGTAATAAATAATTTAAGAAGTAGAGTTGTCCTTGAATGTGATGGCCAACTCAAAACAGGTAAAGATGTGGCTGTAGCATGCCTTTTAGGTGCAGAAGAATTTGGCTTTTCTACAGCTCCTCTTGTAGCTTCTGGCTGTATTATGATGCGAGCATGCCACCTAAACACATGTCCTGTTGGAATAGCAACTCAGGACCCAGACTTAAGAAAAAACTTTAATGGCAAACCAGAACATGTAATTAATTACATGTATTTCGTTGCACAAGAATTACGAGAAATTATGGCAGACCTTGGATTTAGAACTGTTGATGAAATGATAGGTCAAACTCAAAAATTAAAACCAAGAGAAGGTTTTGAGGATTATAAAGTTAAGGGTATTAATTTAGATAAAGTTTTATACAAACCAATTAATCAAGAAGGTTTCCCAATAAAAAACACAAAAAAACAAGATCATAACCTGGAAAGCATCCTAGATTTTGAAATATTGGATTCTGCTAAACTGTCAATAAATAAGAAAGTAAAATCTTCTTTTGAATTTAAGATTATGAATACTGACAGATCTGTAGGAGCTCTAATCAGTAATGAAATATCTAACCTACATGGAATTAATGGTCTCCCTAAAAATACTCTTAATATCAATTTTAGAGGCTCCGCAGGTCAAAGTTTTGGTGCATTTGCAGTTAAAGGACTCAAAATGACTGTAATTGGAAATACAAATGACTATTTTGGTAAAGGTTTGTCAGGAGCAATTTTATCAATTAAAATTCCGGAAGAATCTACTTTTGAGTCCGATAAAAATATAATTACAGGTAACGTTGCTTTATATGGAGCAACATCTGGTGAGGCATATATTAATGGAATTGCAGGTGAGAGGTTCTGTGTCAGAAATTCGGGTGCCAATGCTGTTGTTGAAGGAGTTGGAGATCATGGGTGTGAATATATGACAGGAGGAAATGTTTTGATATTAGGAGAAATTGGTAGAAATTTTGGTGCTGGAATGAGTGGAGGGATTGCATATATACTAAAAACAGAAAATTTCTCAGAAAAAAACTTCAATATGGAAATGATAAACTTTGATAAAATAGACAATCAAGATATTGATCTAATTTATAGTTTATTAAAAAATCATTATTCAAATACAGCTAGTAAAGTTGCTGAAAATATAATATCAAAGTGGAATTCAGAAAAGAAAAACTTTGTAAAGATCATGCCAATTGAATATAAAGCTGCACTGGAAAAGTTAAAGGAAGAAAAAATTAATCAACTTATTAATTAAATGGGAAAAGTTAAGGGTTTTAAAGAGTTTGATAGAATTGATGAGAAATATCTACCAATAAGGAATAGACTTAAGAATTACAATGAATTTACTGTAAAAGTTAAAAAGTCTGAATTAGAGAGTCAATCAGCAAGATGTATGGACTGTGGCGTACCATTTTGTCATAGTGGGTGCCCACTAGGAAATTTAATTCCTGATTTCAATGACTTAGTTTACAATAAGAAATGGAAAGATGCACTTGAGGTCCTCCACTCAACAAATAATTTTCCTGAATTTACTGGAAGATTATGTCCTGCTCCATGCGAGGCATCTTGTGTTCTAGGAATTATTGATCCACCTGTTTCAATTGAATTAATTGAAAAAAATATTATAGAAGAGGGTTTTAAAAATGGATGGATAAAGCCAATTAAGCCAAAAAATAGAACAGGGAAAAAGGTTGCTATTATTGGTTCTGGACCCGCTGGACTTGCTGCTTCTCAGCAATTAAACTCTGTAGGACACAATGTTACTGTTTTTGAAAGAGATAATAAAATTGGGGGACTATTAAGATATGGTATACCTGATTTTAAATTGGAGAAAAATATCATTGATAGAAGAGTAAATATATTAAAACAGGAAGGTATTAAATTCAAGTGTAGTATTAATGTTGGTGAAGATATTTCAATAAAAGAATTACAAGAAAAATATGATGCAGTTCTCATCTCTATTGGCTCTACTAAGAAGCGAGCATTAGATATCCCAGGAAGTGATTTACATGGAATAGAGCAAGCAATGGATTTTTTAACTCACAATAATAAGTTTGTTGATAAACAAATAAATGCACATTTAGATAGATACAATGCAAAAGATAAGAATGTAATTGTTATAGGAGGAGGAGATACAGGTTCAGATTGCATTGGAACATCTAATAGACATGGTGCAAGTAGTATCATAAATTTTGAACTATCTCATAAACCAGGGAAGTATAGAGATTCCTCCAATCCATGGCCATATTGGCCCTTCACTCTTAAAACAACTTCATCTCATCAAGAGGGTGTCAGCAGAGAGTGGAGTATTTTGACAAAAAAATTTATTGGTGATAAACATAATAACATAATAGGCCTTGAGACTGTTAATGTTGAATTTGATAAGGTTTCTGGAAAATTTACCGAAATTCCTAATACTAATAAAACTTGGAAATGTGACATGGTAATTTTAGCTTTAGGATTTACTGGTCCTGAGGAATCTCTTCCAAATCTTCTTAATATTGATATGAATGATAGAGGCAATATATCTTCAAATTCCGATTATCAAACCAAAAAAAATAATATTTTTACTGCAGGTGATTGTCGAAGAGGTCAATCATTAATTGTTTGGGCAATTTCTGAAGGTAGAGAAGCTTCTTATCATATTGACAAATATTTAATGGGTCAATCAAATCTTCCAAGAAAGAACTCATACGGAGACTTATAAAGATTATTTAAAATATTATGAATACAAAGGAAGATAAAATTAAGTTCCTAGTATTTTCAGCTGCCTATCCTTACAGGGGTGGTATTTCAGACTCAACTCATTCATTATGTAATGAGTTAATCAAATCAGGATTTAATACTGAAGTTTGGACTTTCTCACTTTTATATCCTAGTTTTTTGTTTCCTGGAAAATCTCAGTATAGTAATGAAGGTTATGTTCAAAATTTTAAAATAACCAGAGTAATCAATACTATGAATCCATTTAATTGGGTTAGAGTATCTAAAATGGCAAATAAAATTATGCCTGAATCAATAATTTTAAGATACTGGTCCCCTATCTTAGTATTCCCTTATTTTTTTATTGGTTTACTTTTAAATAAAAGAATAAAAATAATTGGGCTTATTGATAATTGGGATAATCATGAAAAAGTACTTTTTGAGAAGCTACTTCGTAAGTTTTATTTAAAAACATGCAATAAATTTATTACAATGTCAGATAATGTTGGGAGACAGGTTGCAAAATCAACTAATAAAAAAGTTTTATCTCTATTCCATCCAATAAATTTAAATCTGCCTAAACCAAAGGATAAAGAAAAAGCAAAAATTAATTTAGGTCTCAGTGATAAGACTTATATAAGTTTTGTTGGACTAATTAGAAAGTATAAAGGATTAGAGACTCTTATAAAGAGTATGAAATTGATGAGTAGGAATGATATCAGACTAATAATTGCAGGGGAATTTTATGAACCAGTAAATACGTATTTAAGCTTGATAAATGACCTTGATTTAAATGATAAGATCATCATATATAATAAATTTTTAGATTCAAAGATGATTAGAGACTATATATGTGCAAGTGACCTAATTATTCAACCTTATATAAAAGCCAGTCAAAGTGGGATTACTCCATTATGTTATTTATATAACACTCCAATGGTTGTTTCAAATATTGAGGGTTTAAAAGAAGTTATTCATAGAGATAAAAGTGGAGCAATTTTTAAAGAAACTCCTGAAAGTTTGTCAAACGTGATACTAGAATCTTTAGATGAAGATAAGCTTAAGAGTTACAAACAAAATATTAAAAAATCTAAAATTAAATACTCGTGGTCAAGCTTTGTCAAAGAACTTCAAAAACTTTAGATATACAAAACTGTAAATAATGAATCCTACAAATATTCCAAAAGAACTACCAACAATAATATCAATTGGAAAATGAACACCAAGATATATTCGACTATACGAAATTAGTGATGCATAAACTGTGGTTATTATAATCATATATCTAATTCTATTTTTGAATAAGAGACCAAAGAAAATCGCCAAAGAAAAAGAATTAGAGGCATGTGCCGAAAAAAATCCATATTTTCCACCACAATTTTCCTTTACGAGTCTTAAAGAATCCGATATAGATTCATTATAGCAAGGTCTTAAACGTTGAAAAGAATCTTTAAAAAAATTGGCCCCTTGATCGGTAATAGTTATCATAAGTGCAATGATAAAAAGTAGGTAGAAGATATATAGAAATTTTGGACTAAGCTTTTTAATATGAAAGAATAAAAGAATTAAAAATAAATACATCAAAATATTTGCCTCTATTTTAGAGAGACTTAACCAAAAAGCATCAAATTTTGTTGTTCCTAGATTATTTAAGAACAAAAATAATTTAGAATCTAGTTTTAATATTTCTTCAAACATTCAGTCTTATTGTTTTTTTTGAAAGGTAATTAAATCTAAGAAAAAGGAAAAGAGATGAAGAAAGCAGACCTGTCATTAACCCAATCCATATTCCAACTACTGAAAGTTTGGTATAAAAACCAAGAAAATATGAAGTTGGGAAACCAATTAAACCATAAGAAAGAAATATAATCAAAGCTGGCTTATTTACATCTTGCATGCCTCTTAGTGCTCCTAAGACTACGGCCTGAATACCGTCAAATAATTGAAAAACTCCAGCAATTATTAAAAGTTTTGATGCAAGTTCAATAACTTCATTAACATCAGTAAGATTATTTGAATCTCCAAGGTCTAAGTAAAGTAATGGTAAATAATCATTAAAAATTAAGAATATTATACAGAAAAAAATATCAATAATTATTATTAGAAGTAAAGTGGAAAGAGCAACCTCTCTTAATTTAATAAAGTTCATCATTCCTCTTTGATTTCCTACTCTTATCATTGCTGCAACTCCAACACCGAGAGCTACCATATATGTCATAGAGGCTAAGTTAAGAGCAATTTGATTTGCAGCTTGGGAATTTTTACCAATTATACCTGCCATCCAAACTGCAGAGATAAAAAAAGCAACCTCAAAGAAGCTATGTAAAGCAGATGGTAATCCCAGATATATAATCTTTTTTAGTCTTTGAATTTGGACTTTTGAAGGAAAAAATCTCTTGATATATTTTGATAGCTTTTTATGTAATTTCAAGTAGACAACTATGAATATTAGCATACATATTCTAGAAATTAATGTACCAATTGCTGCACCTTCAACACCTAGCTTAGGAAATATCCAAAGCCCAAAAATTAAAAAAAAATTTAGAATTACATTTATTACATTTCCTAATAGAGTTGAATACATTGCTGCTTTAGTAAAGGATAAACCATCAGCAAATTGTCTAAATGATTGAAAAGTTACTATGGATATTAATGAAAATGATACCCAGAATAAATATGGAGAAGCTAATTTAACCACTTCGATTGGTTGATTCATGAAGTATAGAAGATTTCTGTTCAAAAAGACTACCGTAAAAAGAATTAATCCAAGTATTAAACAAATCAAAAAACTGTGTTCAAAAATTCCAGATATATCATTATCTTTTTTTGCACCATCAGCCTCAGCAATTAAAGGAGTTATTGCCTGTGAAAACCCTATTCCAATTGACATAGCAATAAATACAAAACTATTTCCCAGTGAAATTGCAGCTAATTCAGCTGTTCCAAGCTGTCCTACCATTACATTATCGATAAACTGAACAAAAGTATGACCAAGCATACCAATCATTACTGGGTACGCAAGTTTTAAATTATACCTAAACTCTCTAGTATATACAGAGATTCCTTTAAGCACTTTGCTCATTATTATAGTTTATAATTATCAATTAAGTAGACTAATGCTGTCATAGCTGCTGCACCAAGTTCCAATTCACGTTTATTAATTTTATCAAACGTATCGGATGCTGCATGATGATAATCAAAATACCTTTGTGGATCTGGTCTAAATCCTGCCAGAATAACCTTATTATCCTTTAAGGGCCCTATATCTGCACCACTCCCCTCCATAACAAAATTATCAATTCCATATTGTTTAAATAAGCTTTCATACTTCTTTAAACTCTCAAACTCACTTTCTGTTGTATCAAAACTAAAAGCTCTAGGGGTAAATCCACCAGCATCAGACTCCAAAGCAAAAAAATGTGACTCTTTATTAATTTTTGCAAGCTCAGCATATTTTTTTCCACCCCTTAATCCATTTTCTTCATTTGCAAATAATACGACTCTGATAGTTCTTTTAGGCTTATAATTTAGAACCTTTAAAATTCTTAAAACTTCCATTGATTGGACTATCCCAGCACCATCATCATGGCTACCATCTCCTAGGTCCCAAGAATCTAAATGACCACCAACAAGAATTATTTCATTAGCTCTTTCAGATCCATCAATTTGACCAATTACATTATAAGATAAAACATCAGGAAAATTTTTAGAGTTTTGTCTAAAAAAAAATTTAATATTTGGGTTTAATGATAGCATGGAACTTAAAAGGTCTGCACCGTTGGTACTAATTGCTGCAGCAGGTATTCTTTCATTTAGTGTAAGTCCATCATAATACATTGATCCGGTGTGGGGGTAATCATCTAATGTTGTTGTCATTGATCTTACGATGACTCCCAAAGCTCCATATTTTGCTGCTTTAGCTGCACCTTGAGTTCTTTGATTTACGCTTCCACTATAGGCTAGAAAGGGATTTATTAAAGTTGGATCCATCCTTCTATTAAAGAAAACAATTTTTCCATTTATTGAATCTTTACCAATTTTAGTCAACTCTTCAAATGATTTTACCTCCACTACATTTGCTGATATTCCAATTGAAGGTGTTGATATTGAACCACCTAATGCAGCTATAGGTACTGAAATTGTATTGCCAGGAGTTGATTCAATATGTGCATATTCAGGTGCACCTCTTACCCATTTTGGAGTCATTACAGGTTGAAACCAAACTGAATCTAATCCGATTATATCCAGTTGTTCTTTTCCCCACTTTACTGATCTTTCATAGTTAATTGAACCAGATAACCTCCCTCCTATTTGATTTGAGAGATAGTCAAGCCTTTCATATGATTGACCATTTGATAAAGCTTCATCATATATCTTATTTATAAATTTTGAATGGTTATTTAAATCTTGAGAGTATATAGATAATGAAAACACAATTATCACAGAAAAGATTAAATACTTCATATAGTTTTATTTTTTTGAAGCAAAAAGATTTATATCTTCCTTTGTAATTGGGTTACCACCGAGGATAATTAATCTTTCAATAACATTTCTGAGCTCTCTTACATTTCCTGACCAATCATATTCCTCTAATAATTTAAGAGAGTCTTTGTTGAACTCCTTAGTTTCAATTCCTTGCTCTTTGGAAATAAATTCAGAAAAATGTGAAACTAAAATAGGTATATCAGATTTTCTTTTACTTAGTTCAGGAACTTCAATCAAAATGACTGCTAATCTGTGATATAAATCTTCTCTAAAATTACCTTCTTTAATTTCTTTTATTAAATCCTTATTTGTTGCAGCAATTACTCTAACGTCAACTGGGATATCTTTTTGACTTCCAACTCTTTGAATTTTACTTTCTTCCAATGCTCTTAAAACCTTTGCTTGTGCAGCCAGACTCATATCACCAATCTCATCGAGGAATAACGTACCATTATTAGCAGCTTCAAACTTTCCTTCTCTATCTTTTACTGCTGATGTAAATGAACCTTTTAAATGACCAAACAACTCACTCTCAATAAGTTCAGATGGTATTGCAGCACAATTTACTTCAATGAATGGAGATTTATTCCTACTGCTTCTTTCATGTATATTGTGAGCTACTAATTCTTTTCCTGTCCCACTTTCACCAGTAATTAATACTCTAGCTTCGGTTTGGGCTACTTTGTCAACCATAGAATGGATCTCCATTATGGGTTTAGATTTACCAATTATCTCATACTTTTTTGCAACTTTTTGTCTGAGTAATTTATTTTCAGTTACTAACTCCTTTTTCTCAAGTGCGTTTCTAACTGAATTAATGAGTCTATTTAGATCAGGTGGTTTAGAAATGAAGTCATAAGCTCCAAGTTTCATTGACTCAACTGCTGTCTCAATATTTCCATGACCAGTAAGCATAATAAAAGGCAATGAGGTATTAGTCTTTCTTGTCCTCTGTAGAAGTTCTATACCATCTACCTTTGGCATCTTTATATCACACAATACTAAATCAAAAGATTCTTTTTTTATTAGATCAATACCTTTTTTACCATCAGAAGCTTCTTGAATTTCAAAACTTGAGTCCTCATCAGATAATATTCTTACTAGTACTCTCCTTATAGGTTCCTCATCTTCAATTATCAGAATTTTACTCATTTCAAGTTAATTAGAGTCTCTAAGATAAAATTATTTATGCAAACATGTCTCGTACTTTTTCAAAAAAGGACTTGTCTGTTTTGTTAGGATTTGGTCTAAAATTATCATCATCCAGCATTTCTTTAAAAAAATCTTTTTGTTTTTTATTTAAAGTTTTTGGTGTCCAGATATTAACATGCACAAGTAAATCACCTTTTGAATAACCGTTTAAATCTGGAATACCTTTATTTCTTAGTCTAAGAGTTTTACCAGATTGTATACCAGACTCAAGTTTAATCCTTACTTTTCCGTCAATAAGATGAATGTCTTTTGACACTCCCAAAGCAGCCTCTGATATACTTATATATAAATCATAGTGAAGATGTTTTCCTTCTCTTGTAAAATTGTTATCAGAAGATTCCTCTATAAGTACTAAAAGATCTCCTGAGATTCCATTTGGATTATTAGAGTCGTTACCTTTTCCTGAAACTTTAAGCTGCATACCTTCCTCAACTCCAGCAGGTATATTTATTGATACTGTTTCCTCAGAATTAAGCATACCATTGGAGTCGGTTCCTGGACCTCTTGAAATAATTGATTGACCAGATCCACCACAAGATGGACACACGGATGATGATTGCATCCTTCCAAGAATTGTATTTGTAACTCTAGTTACTTGTCCAGTTCCATTACAATTATTACATGTTGAAAATTTTGAATCAGGAGATAATACTTTTCGTTTTACTTTAATTTTTTTATCGACCCCATTAATTATCTCATCTAAAGTTAATTTAACTCTAATTCTAAGATTAGATCCTTTGGAAACTCTCTGACCTCCTCCTCCAAATCCACCAAAGGATGAGCCAAAAGCACTCCCAAAAATATCACCAAATTGACTAAATATATCATCCATATTCATTCCACCACCTCCAAAACCGCCAGCACCTTCAAAAGCACTATGTCCAAATTGGTCATATTTTGATTTTTTATTTGGATCACTCAGTACCTCATATGCTTCTGCTGCTTTCTTAAAATTAGCTTCTGCGGTTTTATCACCAGGGTTTTTATCAGGATGATATTGAATTGCTTTTTTTCTGTAAGCTTTTTTTATTTCAGATGCTGAGGCTGATTTAGATACTCCTAAAATTTCATAATAATCTTCTTTCATTTCTTATTTATTGGGCGACGACTACTTTTGGATATGTAATTATATTATCGCCAATTTTATAGCCATTTTGTATTATATCAATAATTTTTCCTTTTTGACTATCTTCCTGTGCAGGAATTTGACTGATAGCTTCATGGATTTCTGCATCAAAAACATCTCCTAAATTAACCTCAACCTCTATTAGACCTTGATTTTTTAATGTTTCATTAAATTTATTGAAGATAAGATTGATTCCCTCATCATCAGAATTTGAACCCTCTTGTGAAATTGCTCTTTTAAAATCTTCGAGAACAGGGACTAAGCTTGATAGAACATCTTTCCCTGCAGTTTTAAATAACTCAATTCTTTCTTTTGCAGTTCTTCGTTTATAGTTCTCAAATTCAGCAAATAACCTAACATATTTTTCTTTCTCAAGTTTCAAGCTTTCATTTAATTCTTTAATTGAAGGAGATTTCTTCTTTGAAACTTTTGAAGACTTTTTATTATTGGAGGTCTTTTTTGTCATATGTTTTTACAAACTATACTGCAATTTTTTTGCCATATCGATTTTATGTCAGAATGTCATATTTTACTGGACAGGTCTTTTATAGCTAAATCAAGTTTAGGGAATTTAAATACATAATTATTTAATCTTTGGGATTTCACTTTTTGACTTGATAAAACTAACTCAGACATTTCGCCAAAAAAAGTCTTAACTATAAAAGTTGGAATATTTGGAAATATAATTTTTGAATTATTATTGAGCGCAATTATTCTTAATAAATCTTTTTGAATTACAGGATTAGGTGAGACTAAGTTGATAATACCCTTCTCATTATTTTCAATAGATCTTAAAAAAATTATTGAGACATCATCTATATGAATCCATGACTGCCACTGGTTACCAGTTCCAAGAGGAGATAATAAGAATAGCTTGGAAAGGTTTTTTGAAATCTTAAAAAGCCCTCCATGATTTGAGAGTACTAAACCTACTCTTAAAATAGAAAATGAGATTTCTGGAAGTATTTTTTCGTAATCTTTAACTTTTGATTCCCATTTAATTACTACTTGGTTAATAAATGAACTTGGTATATCAACTCCATTTTCCTCAGTTGAAACAACAGATAGTGAATCTCTGTAAGCAGCAATTCCAGAAGCAGATACAAAAGACTTAATCTTTATATTTCTTTCTTTTATTTGACTAAGTATAAACGAGGTGGATTCTATTCTACTTTCTAGAATTTTAGATTTGTTTTTATTTGTCCAATAACAGAAAACATTATAACCAGATAGATTAATTACTGAGTCAACACCATTAAAGCATTTATCATCAATTATTTTAAGGCTTGGATTCCAATAATAATAATTTACATCATTTTTATTAGAGGTGAGCTTTTTATTTGTTGTCAGAATATTTACCTGGTAGTTTTTTGATAGCGCAAGTTTAGTTATATTTTTACCTAAAGTACCTGAACCTCCTGTTATTAGTAGCTTCATATTATTTTTTTATTTATCTTTCGCATTATATGGAAATCAAAAGATCAAACAGCACAAAAATAAATGATGTTAACTTCAATTCTATCAAATTTGGAGAAATTTTTACTGATCATATGTTTGAGTGTAACTTTAAAAATGGTCAATGGGAATCTCCAATAATTAAACCATATGAATCACTAACCCTTGACCCGTCAACTCATGTTTTTCATTATGGACAAGCTATTTTTGAGGGCATGAAGGGATACAAAGATAAGACTGATCAACTTTGGCTTTTTAGACCTGAAGAAAATTACAATAGATTAGAAAAATCATGTATTAGAATGAATATTCCAGTAATTCCAAAAAAATATTTTTTTGACGGGTTAAACAATATAATGAAGATTGAAAAAGATTGGGTGTCTAATGAACAGGGTTCATCACTTTATATTAGGCCTTTTATTTTTTCTTCATCTGAAATGCTAGCTGCTAGTCCGTCACTTGACTATAAATTTCTAATAATTTGCTCTCCTGGTGCTTCATATTATTCAAAATCTTTAAGTGTTTACATCGAGGATAAATTTAGCAGAGCTGCACCTGGTGGTGCAGGATATGCAAAGGCTGCAGGAAATTATGGAGCTGCCTTTTACCCTACATCTTTAGCCATAGCCAAAGGATTTGACCAAGTTGTATGGACAGATTCAACTAATCATCAAAAAATTGAAGAAGTGGGTACTATGAGTATTGCATTTAGAATAAATGACAAGCTTGTTACTCCTTTAACAAGCGATACTATTTTAGATGGAGTCTCCAGGAAAACAGTTATCCAAGTTGCTAAAGACATAGGTATTGATGTTGAAGAGAGAGATATAACTGTAAAGGAATTAATAAAAAAGTATAATGAAGGTTCTTTAAAGGAGATATTTGGCTGTGGAACTGCAGCAGTAATTGCTAAAATTTCATCATTTGGATATAAAGAGGATAAATTTGAAATTGAAGATGTAATTGACAGTTATGCAGATAAGATTAAAGAATCTATAGTAAACATTCAACAAAATTTAGCTGAAGATCCGCATGGTTGGCGATATAAGGTAGAGGAATAATTTAACTGTTTAATATATCTTTGATATTAGGCTTAAAATAATTTGGACCTTTTAAAATTTTTCCGTCTTCTCTTATAACAGGTGTTCCATCAATGCTTAGCTTACTCATATTACTTTTTTGGATTTCGTTAAACACCTCAACGATTTTGTCTTGAAGACCATGAGCTAGAATTGTACCACATAGAATATATAATTTATCCCCTAATGCATCTGCTATTTCAACCAGGTCTTTTCTCCTAGCAGCTTCTAAATATTCATTATTTTCCTCTTGCATAAGTCTATATCTTAATTCAACAATTGAATCATCAAGATTAGCTTCTTGAGTTTCAGAATATTCTATTTTAAAAGCTTTATTAAATTCCTTAACAGCATTAATGGCATTAGTAATCATAATTATTAAATTTACATTATAAAGATTTTAAATTTAGTTAATGTTTACTAAAGGACAGCTTATTTTCGCTATAATATTTGTAATTCTTTTTTCAATAATTATGAGTTACTCATATATAAAAGATTCAAACATAAATAAAGTATATTATAAGAACTCATACGTGATCCTAATAATATTTATTGTCTTCATATCGATCATTGCTGCGTATAGTAATTTATTTAGATAATGAGAGAATTTCTTTTAGTTTTTATTGGTGGTGGTTTAGGCTCTGTATTAAGATTTATTTTCAACAGACTTATTCCTGTTGGATCTTTTCCATATTCGACACTAACTGTTAATATGGTTGGAAGTTTTCTAATTGGAATAATAATTGGTTATCTAATCAGCAATAATATGTTAAAGTCAGACTATTATTACTTTTTAATAATTGGTATTTGTGGAGGGCTTACTACATTTTCTGCTTTTTCTCTTGAAAACCTAAATTTACTTAGGTCTAATGATATACTAAATTCAATTTTATATATTTTAATTAGTGTATTTTTTTGTATAGTATTAGCTTATGCTGGATTTACACTGGTTAACAAAATTTTAAATTAAAATGAAAAAACTTATCACATTATTAATTTGCTTATTATTTTTTAATCATTTTTATTCTCAGGAAAAAAAATTTTCTGATGGTCCTTTTGATCAACTTATCATAAGGGGTGCAACACTTATAAATGGAAACGGAAGTCCACCATTGGGACCTGTTGATATAGTAATTGAACAAAATATTATTAAATCAATCAGAAATGTTGGATATCCTGGAGTTGATATTAATGAAAGTAAAAGACCAAAATTAAGCAAGAAAGGAAGGGAAATAGATGCTGAAGGCATGTATGTACTCCCCGGTTTTATTGATATGCACGGACACATTGGTGGTAGTTCTCAGGGTGCTGAGCCTGATTATGTTTTTAAATTATGGCTAGGTCATGGTATAACAACTGTTAGAGAGCCTGGTGGAAGAGGAATTGATTATAGCATTGATTTAAAGAATAAAAGCAATAGTAATGAGATAGTAGCTCCTAGATTAATTATTTACTCAACATTTGGATCTGGATTTGATAAAGAAATAACCTCTCCTGAAATTGCAAGAGAATGGGTAAGGCATAATGCAAAAAAAGGAGCTGACGGAATAAAGTTTTTTGGTGCAGATCCAAATATAATGAATGCAGCCCTTGAAGAAAATAATAAACTAGGTTTAGGATCTGCAATGCATCATGCTCAATTAAATGTTGCAAGATGGAATGTTTTAAATTCTGCTAGAGCTGGTTTAACCTCAATGGAACATTGGTATGGCTTGCCTGAAGCACTTTTTGATGATAAAACTATACAGAATTATCCAGCCTATTATAATTATTCAAATGAACAACATAGATTTGAAGAGGCTGGAAAACTATGGGAACAGGCTGCTAAACCGTATTCAGATCATTGGAATAAAGTAATGAATGAGCTAATAGAACTTGATTTCACGTTAGATCCAACTTTTAATATTTACGAAGCGAGTAGAGATCTTCATAGAGCAAGAAGAGCTGAATGGCATGAAGAATATACTTTACCTAGTCTATGGGAGTTTTATCAACCAAGTAGAATCTCTCATGGATCATATTGGCATTTTTGGGGAACTGAACAAGAAGTAGCATGGAAGCAAAATTATAATCTATGGATGACTTTTGTAAATGAATATAAAAATAGAGGTGGTAGAGTAACTACAGGATCAGACTCAGGATTTATTTTTCAATTATATGGTTTTGCATATATACGTGAGCTTGAATTACTCAGAGAAGCTGGGTTTCATCCAATTGAAGTTATAAGGGCAGCAACACTTAATGGAGCTGAAGCACTAGGTATGGATGATCAAATTGGCTCAATTGAAATAGGTAAAAAGGCTGATCTATTAATTGTTGAAGAGAATCCACTTGAGAACCTCAAAGTTCTATATGGAACTGGCGCAATAAAACTTAATGAAGAAAATGAAGCAGTTCGTGTTGGAGGCGTAAAGTATACGATAAAAGATGGGATTGTATTTGACTCAAAACTTTTACTTAAAGATGTAAGGGAAATTGTTAGAAAAAGTAAGGATGATTTAAAATATGAAATATATCAGCCTGGTAATAAAAATGATTTTTTAAATACAATCAACAAAACTAAAGACTAAATTGATTTATCTAAAAAGTCTAACATTTTCTTATTAAAAATATCAGGCTTATCAACATTTACTACATGTCCACAGTTTTGAATTATATATAGTTCAGACTTATTATGAACTTCAACAAGATCTTTTACAGATGGCAAAAACATATAATCTTGATCACCCATTATATAGTAAGTTGGAATTTTAATTTCAATTTGTCTAAAAAATTTAAGTAATGGTACCAATTCAGTAGTCAACTGAAACCACTTCTTAAATTCTTTTTGATATAGTTTTTTTGCTTCATTTACAAATAAGGATCTTGATTCTTTATGATTTTTATTTGGCATTATAATAAATGCTAGTAACCTGTATATCCACATATATGGTAGAACTGACTTAGTTGAATTACCGAGAAACATCAATATCTTAGATCTTAGATTCAACTTCATTATAGCGCCTCCCATAATTAAAGTCTTTACTCTTTCGGGATATTGTTCTGCAAAGTTTCTTATTAGAATGGTACCTAATGATATCCCTACAAAATGAGTTTTATTAATTTTTTCTGCATCAATTACCTCTAGAATATCATTAGTAATTGAATTGAAAGTGTATTTTTTTTTAAATGGATTAATTGGAATTGATTTGGATTTTCCATGACCTCTTAGGTCTAGTAACAATAGATTATATTTATTTGAAAAGTATTTGATCTGTTTATACCAAATTGTTGAACTTCCACCAGCTCCATGAACAAATGTAATCCATTCTGCACTTCTATTTTTTGATATAAATTTTGTGTAATGAATCATTAAATATTATTTAAATACTTTTCCATCTCCATTTGAATTTTCATAGCCTCGTTTTGAGCCTTTTGAGCAAAGTCTGAATTATTAGATGCATAAATAATTGATCTAGATGAATTAACAATTAACTTTAAATTTTTATCTAATCCATGCTTACAGATTTCTCCAAGATTCCCTCCTTGAGCACCAATTCCAGGAACTAACAGAAATGAATTTGGAGCAATAGTTCTAATTTTACGGATTTCTTCAGTATTTTTTGCACCTACAACATACATAATTTTATCGCTATTTCTCCACTCTCTTGAAGTTTTAATTACCTTTTCGAATAATTTATCAGAATTATTCACTTTCAACTCTTGAAAGTCCTCAGAACCTTTATTTGAGGTTAAGGCAAGTAGAAATACATACTTATCTTCAAATGATAGAAAAGGTTCAACCGAGTCAGAACCCATGTAAGGCGAGACAGTAATGGAATCAAAATCTAGATCCTTTAAGAAAGCATTTGCATACATTTTTGACGTATTGCCAATATCTCCTCTTTTTGCATCTGCAATAGTAAAAATTTCAGGAAAACTACTCTTTAAATATTTAGAGATCTTTTCAAAAGATTTATACCCTTTAGCTCCGTGAGCTTCAAAAAAAGCAATGTTAGGTTTATATGCAATAGCATACTTATTTGTAGAGTCTATAATCTGTTTTGCAAATTCAAAAATTGGATCATCATAATTTAACAATGATTTTGGAATTTTGTTAATATCAACATCTAAGCCAACACATAAAAAGGACCTTTTTTTAATTATTTGACTTTGAATTTTATTTTCTAACATTATACCTCTCCTGCTTCTTTTAATCTTTGAGTATTGATGAAAAGTTGAATTTCATCAATTAATTTTGAAACATCTCCATCTAAAATCTTTGGAAGATCATATAGAGTTAAACCTATTCTATGATCAGTAACTCTTCCTTGTGGATAATTGTAAGTTCTTATTTTTGCTGACCTATCACCAGATTTAACAAGTTCATTTCTTTTTTGAGAGTCAGACTCCATTCTTTTATTTAATTCAATTTCATAAAGTCTTGATCTAAGAACTTTCATCGCTTTTTCTTTGTTCTTATGTTGAGATTTTTGATCTTGACATTGTGCCACAACACCTGTCGGCTCATGAGTTAATCTTACAGCTGAGTATGTTGTGTTAACAGATTGACCTCCAGGACCTGATGAACAGAAATAATCAACTCTGACTTCACTCATGTTAATCTCCACATCAAATTCTTCAGCCTCAGGTAGGACCATAACAGTTGCAGCTGAGGTATGAACTCTTCCTTGAGTCTCTGTTTGAGGAACCCTTTGAACTCTGTGAACACCAGATTCATATTTTAAAACACCATATACATCTTCTCCAGCAATTTCAAAAATAACCTCCTTAAATCCACCTGCTGTTCCTTCACTGGTATCAACAACACTTATTTTCCATTTTTTATCTTGAGCAAATTTAGAATACATTCTAAACAAATCACCTGCAAAAATACTAGCTTCATCACCACCAGTACCTGCTCTGATTTCAACAACAACATTTTTAGAATCGTCTGGATCTTTTGGTATAAGCATAATCTTAATTTCATCTTCAAGGTTGTTAATTGATTCCTTTGAAATTTCAAGCTGCTCTTTTGCCATCTCAATCATATCTTTGTCGTCAGAGGAACTAATATATTCTTCTGCCTCCTTTTTTTGATCAATTGCATCTTTATACAGCCTCCCTTTATCAACTAACTTACCTAGCTCCTTTAGTTCTTTATTTAACTCAACATATTTTTTTTGATTAGCAATAACTTCTGGTTTACCAATCATTTGATATATTTCATCATATCTTTTTTCAACGATATCTATTTTTTCTATAAGCATTTTATAGTTTTAATATTCAAAATTACCTAATTCTGATTGAATAGATAGCTTCTTTTTTTGTGATTTAAGTACTTCACCTATAATCTTTGCATCAATTCCCACAGACTTTGATATTTCAATTATATCTGATGCATAATCTGGATGAATATATATTTCCATTCTGTGCCCCATATTAAAAACTTTATACATCTCCTTAGGGTCGGTATTAGACTCATTCATAATAAGTTTAAATATTGGTGGAGTTTCAAATAAATTATTTTTCATTATATGAAGGTCGTCAACAAAGTGAAGGATCTTAGTTTGACCTCCACCTGTACAGTGAATTATCCCATTGATTTTATCTCTACCTACTTTTTCAAAGATTTTTTTTAGAAGAGGTGCATATGATCTCGTTGGAGATAAAAGCATTTTACCAATATCATAATTTTCAATTTTATCAGTCAATTTTTTTGAACCACAATAAGTCAAATCATCTGGAACATCATGATCATATGATTCGGGATATAAGGATTTAATATAATCAGAAATAACATCATGTCTGGCTGATGTTAAGCCGTTACTTCCAATACCAGAGTTATAATCTAAATCGTATGATGAATTTCCTGATGAGGATAAACCAATGATTACATCTCCTGCTTTAATATTTGAATTATCAATTATATCATCTTTTTTTATTCTAACAGTTAAACAAGAATCAACTATTATAGTTCTTACAAGATCTCCAACGTCTGCTGTCTCTCCTCCCCCACTGTAAATATTTATACCATGACTTCTATAATAAGATAAAATCTCGTCAGTACCAGATATAATTTTGGAAATAACCTCTCCAGGAATTTTATTTTTATTTCTTCCAATTGTTGAGGAAAGCACAATATTATCAATTGCACCTACACAAGCAACATCATCTAAATTCATGACAATTGAGTCCTGAGCAATCCCCTTCCATACGGACAAGTCAGATGTTTCTTTCCAATATATATATGCTAAGGATGACTTTGTTCCAGCCCCATCTGAATGTATAATTAAAGCATGTTCATCTGAATTTGAAATATAATCGGGAAGTATTTTGCAGAACGCTTTTGGAAATAGACCTTTATCTTGATTTTTTATCGCGTTGTGTACATCTTCTTTATCAGAAGATACCCCTCTTAATTTATATCTATTGGCCATTACTCAAGGCAAAGTTATCAAAAAAAAATCTTAATAAGTTTTTAATAAAAATCATTGGTATTTTAGATCATCATTTTCATTTTAATCTAAATTAGGATTTGAAAAATTGATCTTTATTTTAACTGAAAAATTTTCAACGTTTTTTATAATTATATGCAATATTGATAATTATTTTATGTATGAATACTAGATTGACAAAAGTTAATTAAAATCACTTTTTTTGAATATCAAGATTTTAAAAAAAATCTAAATTGAAAATTAAATTATAAATTATGAGCAAATCTAAATTAGAATATATATGGCTTGACGGTTACAAACCAACTCAAAGCCTAAGAAGCAAAACAAAAATAGTATCTGACTTTGATGGAAAACTATCAAGTTGCCCAATGTGGTCTTTTGATGGTTCCTCTACTCTCCAAGCTCCAGGAGGTTCTTCAGATTGTTTACTTAAACCAGTTGCTATATATCCAGATCCTGAAAGAAAGAATGGGTTCTTAGTTATGACTGAAGTTTTA
>Ga0208878_1000079_pt1 | contig 31017 bp, 24 predicted proteins | sample Knorr_S15_td_Sur_FD_185600 | JGI IMG/M metagenome (GOLD analysis project Ga0208878, IMG submission 185600) | Marine microbial communities from Southern Atlantic Ocean transect - Knorr_S15_td_SurfaceA_ad_5m_LV_A (SPAdes) (version 2) | ecosystem: Environmental > Aquatic > Marine > Oceanic | place...
GTCAATATTGATATCCAGAGCAAGAATCTCTCGCATTAAATCAAAGTTATATTGACTGCTATTTTCCAGTGCATTTGGGAGCAATTGTGTATTTGTCATATCTGCATTCGCTATCAATCTCGTACTCTGATTATGTGCAATTAAAGTACCACCTTGGTTAATCCAGTCTAGCAATGCTTCTTTTTGATACTCACTCATTTGATTGTAACCACTTGGAATAACTATAGTGTTATATCTTCTTAAATCAGCATAATTTGTTAATGAGGAGTTAATTTGACTGTGTCGGATACCAAGATGATGATCAATTGACCACCAACTCACTCCTACATCATATGAATTAAAACCAGCATGACTTAATATAGCAATTTGTGGTCTTTCTAATAAACGAAAATGTCTTCCACCCCAATCTGGAAGCTCTTCTGCTCCATATCCTGAATTAATTGATGCAACCGCAATACCTAGTTCAGAAGCAATTGTAAGAATTTTAGTATCAAGATTATCATATTCAGGATTATCCATTGCAATTACAACAACACTTCCCCTTGAAAGGGAATAATTTGAAAGGATTGATTCTGTATCAATAATTCTTACTTCTATATCTTCCTCCATTAATCTTGCTGCAAACGCAACTGACCTGTCATCTGCTCCATCTGTTGCCCACATGATGGCGTCTTTATTTACTTCAATATTAATAGGAGTAGGTTCCCACACTATTAAGTTATTTGTAATATTTTCAGGGACCGTTAATGCATTCAAACCATACATCATAGAAAAATTAAAAGCAGTGGTGTCATACATTATCGAAGATCCATCTCTTAGATTTTCTTGACGTTCCTCAACTAAAACTTCATTATCTATTTCAGCATCAAATTCTAATATTGCAGATATCAATGGTGCTTCAGGTTGCCTATTTGGAATGATCATGCTTCCAACTGGTACAACAACATTCTCTAATAGATCTCCAGTTTGTTTTAATGCAGACTTTACATTAATAGTTTTTTGATTAGTAAAAATTTCAATGCCTTGTGCTTTTAACTTTTTAGCGATTGAATTTAAACGCCCCTTATTTTTAGTTGGCATTATCACAAATGATTGATTTGCAAATTTGCTATCACGTGAAACGTTATATTTTCTACCTTCCCAAAAGTCTACATACATTTCTTTTGAGTACATATTAAGAGTTCTTAGATTAGATATGGTACTAACAAATTGATGGTGAACAGATTCTTTGTATGATTGTATTGTGCCTTCTGGTCTTCTTACTCCATCTTCAGACATTCTAGATTGTTCATACAAAATACCTAGAGTTCCTCTAAAATTAACATAGAAAGAGTAGCCTGGATATAGATCTTCATGCCATTCACCTGTATAAAAACGCCAATCTCTTTTATCAAATTCATTTGCTTGATTTTTAGCAAATACATTACCCCATTTGATAATATCAGTATCCATATTTTTATTTATTGGCTCTCTAGCAGGACCAGTCATGAATGTATCTTGAGCTCCCATTTCATGTGCATCTACAAGAATTTGTGGTCTCCAGGCATTAATTAGTTTGACTCTTCCTTGAGTTTCAGGTTGAGTCAAATAAAACCAATCTCGATTTAAATCAAAATAATAATGATTAGTTCTACCATAAGGCCAATCACCTGTATGAAGCAAAGATTGATCGTCATAGTTTGGAGCTGTACCTCGATATTGTTCTAATGATTTAGCAAAACGATCACGACCATCAGGATTCATCATTGGGTCAACTATTACAACCATATTATCAAGCATGTTAACTATTTCTTGATCGGTGCTAGCTATAAGATGGTAAATAATACCAAGTGCTGCATCAGCACCTGATGTTTCATTTCCATGAATAGAGTAGGCCATCCATGCAATTGCAGGGAGTTCCGCAATAAGTTCACGTGCCTTTGAATCATTAATTTTTCTTGCATCAGACAATAAGCCAACATTAGATTTAATTTCATCTAAACGATTAATATTTTTTGGAGATGATATATATAGTGCAAACAAAGATCTTCCTTCGTGACTTTTGGCATATTCAACAACTTTAAGACGTTCGCTTTGTTCTGCCCATGACAAAATAGCATTAGTTATTTGTGAAGTATTTGCTACACGATCACCATATTTAAAATCTAGAAATTTGTTTGGATGATCAATAGTTTTATTATATGTACCATCAAGAATATCTAGCTTATATAAATCTTTTGAATAGCTAGTTGGCTGCATAAGTACTTCTGCGTGTGTAACAGCAGAAAACAATAGAAAAACAAAACCAAAAATATTTTTTTTATTAATACTAATCATCATTCCCCCATATTTATTTTTAAGTATAGCTCTATTCGAGTAAGTTAATTATAAAATTATATTCCTCAGCAACTTCATTGAATTGATTTATTTTCCCACTTAAACCCCCGTGCCCACCTATTAGATTCATTTTCATTAGGATGGGATTTTTTGACTGACTATAATCTCGTAATTTTGGAACATATTTTGCAGGTTCAAAATATTGAACTTGCGAATCAAATAAGCTCGAAGTAACAAATACAGCAGGATAATTTAATTCTTTTATATTGTCATAAGGAGAATATCTTTTCATATACAAATACTCATCTTTATTATTAGGATTTCCCCATTCATCATATTCAAATGTTGTAAGTGGAATGCTAGGATCTGACATTGTTGTAAGGACGTCAACAAATGGGACCCCCGATAATATACCTTTATAAAGTTTAGGCTCTAAGTTTATAATGGCACCCATTAGCAAGCCTCCTGCGCTACCTCCTTGTGCAAATACATTTTTAGGATCACCCAAACCTTTTTTTAATACTTCCCTTACACCATCATTAAAATCATAGAAAGTATTCATTTTGTTAAACATTCTGCCATTCTCATACCAATGTTTACCCATCTCTCCACCACCTCTAATATTGATCACCGCAAATATGAAACCTCTATTTAGCAAGGGAATAAGTGTTTCTCTAAACCTTGCTTCTTGAGAGATGCCATATGAACCGTAGCCATAAAATAAGATTGGTGCATTTTGTGGGATGGTATCCTTATGTCGAAGTGTCATCACGGGTACTTTGACCCCATCGCGTGCCTCAATAAAAAAACGATCATCAACGTAATTCTTTTTATCATACAAAGAGATATTTTTTTCCCATTTAATTTCCTGTTTGTTTGTTAAAAAATTGTAGTAATAAATAGAGCTTGGAGAGGTAAGACTAGAATAGTTAAAATAAAACCCATTTTGATCTGATGTATTATTTGAATTTAAAAAAACATTGTAAGCATTGTTAGCGTATTCAAGTCGATTTTTTTGTTGATTTGATATATCAACGATCTCAATTTCTGGTAGACCATTTTCTCTAATCTCAAGAATTAAAGTATTTTCTAAAGAAAGTAAATCACTTATAAAAATATTTTCATTATGTTCAACGATTACATCAGCATTTTTTAGATCAATTTGACTAAGGCTGTTTACTTTTAAAACCTTAAAATTAGGAGCGTTTATATTAGTCCTTACATAAAAAATTTCACCATCAACATGTTCAAGATAGTAAAGATGATCAGTTGATCTTTTAAGAAATAACATTGGTTTCGCAATTGGATCATCAAGATCGACTAGATAAATTTCATTATCATTAGTTGCTTCAACATTTATGTATACATATTTCTTTGATTTTGATCTAGATATATCTATGTTGTACTCAGGATCTAATTCTTGATATATCAGTTTATCCTTTGATGATGAGGTACCAATTGTATGTACATAAACCGAGTTGCTTATGAGCGTTTCGGGATCTTTTTTTAGATAAACAATATGCTTATTATTTTTTGACCAAATAATATTGCCTGATGCATCGTCAATCTTTGGATTTGTTATATCAAGCGTAATAGGGTCTAGGAATTTAATATCGTATTGTCTTCTGCCATTATTATCTTCTGTAAATGCTATTAAATTGTTATCAGGGGAGGGGGAAACTGAACCTATTGAATAATATTTTTGATTTCTGAGTTTAATATTAGGATCTAGATACATCACAGTTTTATTAGCTGCATCTGTTCTAAAATATTTTGGAAGTTGATCATTCTTTTGAATTTTTCTGAAATATTTAAAATCTCCATTTTTAACCGGAAATGAAATTTCTTCATCAGGCACTTGAGCCATTAGCTCAGTAACAATCTCAGATTTGTAATCATGTTTTGATTTAAACCATGCGTCCGCATATGCATTTTCTGATTCTAGGTATTGAATGACCTCAGGATCATTCCTTTCATCATCACGAATCCAATAATAGTTATCAATTCTTCTATCATTATGTTGCGTTAGTTCAAAAGGAACTTTTTTGGGCGAGGGTTTAGACACTTGATTCATATCGCAAGAACTTATCATAATAAATAGCAGTACAAAATTTAATATTTTAGAAGCACTACTTTTCATATGTTTTAAAAATCATTAACATGAATATTTATATTATATTAACTCGTTACTATGACAAAAAGAATTGAACCAAGGACAGTAAGATACGGAGGAGCAATGTTTGGTCATGAGGAAATTGATCAAGTAAATGCGGTAATGAATGATCCTATGGGCCTAATACCTGGAGTTAAAGTTTCTGAATTCGAGGGTAGAGTAGCTGCTTTTATGGGAAAAAAACATGGTGTGATGGTGAACTCAGGTTCATCAGCATTAATGCTCGCAATGCGATTATTAGACTTACCAAAAGGTTCTGAAATCATTACTCCAGCACTTACATTTTCAACTGATATTTCCAGTATATATTTTGCTGGTTATAAGCCTGTATTTGTCGATGTCGGCTTGAATGACTACCAAATTCTAGTTGACTGCGTAGAGGAATTGATTACTCCTAACACAAAAGCTATTTTAGTTCCTGATCTAGTTGGTGGTATTTGTGACTGGGATGTTTTAAGAAACATTGCAAATAAGCACAATTTAAAATTAGTACATGATTCAGCAGATACACTTGGTGGAAGTTTAAGGGGAAAGAAAACTGCAACGAGAGCTGATATTTCAATTACAAGCTTTTCTATCTATCACATTATTACTGCGTTAGGGAATGGAGGGATGGTTTTCTTTGATGATGATTCATTGCTAGATAAAGCTCTTTCATTAAGATCATGGGGTAGATCTTCAGAAAAGTATATGTTTGGAACAAAAGTTAATGAGAGCGATGGCCGCTTTCTAGAAAAACTTGATGGCTTGGATTATGACTCATTATTTATTTTCGAGGATCTTGCTTATGGGTTTATTCCTAATGAAGCTGGTGCGGCCTTTGGTATAGCACAAATGGATAGAATAGAGGAATTATGGGAGCTTAGAAATTCTAGATTTGATAGCTATTATAAATTTTTTGAAAATTATCAAAATCAGTTTATCGTTCCTCAAACACTAGATGGCACAGAAACAACTTGGATTTGCTTTCCTTTACAAATTAATCCTGATACAGGTTGGAGTCGAAAAAAACTTCAAATACATCTAGAGGATAATGGAATTTTTTCAAGGGTGATTTTCTCTGGAAATGTTACAAGACAACCAATGTTAAAAAATCAAGAGTATAGAGTGCATCCAGATGGTCTAAAAAATTGTGATCAAATTATGGAATATGGGATTATGCTCCCATGTCATCCAACAATGACAGATGATGATTGCGCCTATGTTCAACAAACACTTAAAGATTTTATCGATGCAGATGGAAATCCTTGAAGTTATTAATAATAATCTATTAATAGGTTGGGGCGTAAGTATCTCCTAATCTTAATATATTACTTCGCATAATATATATTATGTAAAATTATTAATATCAAATATTTCATGTATTATTTCCACTGAATCTTGGCAATTGTAAGTGTTGAACAGTAGTAGATATCATTATTTGTGCCTGGTGTTAAAAACATTCCATTTGCTAATGGCGATTTTAAATCTATTTTTTTTATTAGCTCTCCATTTTCTATATTTATTACAGCAATATGATCACTATTATTTTCAAAACTGTTAATTATTAATTCACCTGATTCCAAAAATACTACAGGCTGCATAGTTGGTCTTATATTCAATGTCCACTCAATATTTAAGTTTTCTTGATTAATAGCATATAGTCCGCCATTTAAACTATCCCATGCGATACATAGATTATATTTAGGTACAGACACTGGAGGAGCTATTATCCCTCCACCAGGTTTATTTGAAAGATTCACATACTCTATGGTCTGATTTTCTATAGAAACTTTTAAAAGTTGTTGATTGCCCTTCCATAAAGCTGGTCTTTGCCAGCTCAGTGTACCCGGTGCAGATGCAAATCTTCCATTTGGATGCTTGCTAAAAATAGAGCGAACTGAATCAATATCACCATTGTTCATTAACCAAATATATCCCTCAGAAATACAACCATCCCATGCTAAACCATAATCACTATGTAATTCTCGATACTTTACTGACCAACTTTTTTCTATTGATAATTGTTCTTTTTCAACCCTTATTTTAAATATATGCTCAATTCCTGGGATATATATATACTCACCTGTATCATCAATATCACATGCTATTCTTCCCATAGATCCTTCAGGTAATTTAAGAGGTTGACCAATTAATTCTCCAGATTCAGGATTAAGTCTTGTTAACGTAGATGTTACCGAATTAGACACTCGTATATCCTTCGTAACAACACTTCCATCGGATAGGATTAATAGCCCATTATGTGCTTGATCAACGGGTAGCTTTATTTCCTTTAAAATGTTGCAGTTTTCATCAAGTACATGCATGTATGAACCATTAACATTGATAATTGTGCCGTTAACATGAGCTGCAATAGCACCACACCAAATATGCTCACCACATTCTAAATTTGGAGATTCGCATATAGTCTCTAAGTTATCAGGATTTACTTTCTTAACCCATCCAAATGGTTTATCGCCAAGAAAATTTGGCATTGTCCCAGTAAGATATACTTCATTGTTATCTCTGAAGATAAACATTACATTCCATCGATTATTTGTTTTAGTTGTTAAATGATGAGTCTTATTTGCTACGTTTAGTGATCCATAGAATATTTTTTGACGCCTGTTACCACCGCATTCTACCGGCCAATGTGAATTAAAGTATCCATTCATTAAATTACTACTTTTCATTTTAATAAAATAATAGTTATTGGTTGTTTCAAATTTAATGTATCATAGCTCCGATGGCTAAAGAAGATAACTTAGAATTTGATGGAGAAGTAATTGAGACTCTTCCTAATACCCAATTCAAAGTGAAGCTTGAAAATGGTCATATCATAGATGCTCATATTTCAGGAAAAATGAGAAAACATTACATCAGGATACTCACTGGTGATAAAGTGAAAGTAGAAATGACCCCTTATGATTTAACAAAAGGTAGAATTACTTTTAGAGGGAGATAATCAAGTTACTTTTGCTGATTTTTTTGGACTAGTAAATACAGCTTTCCCGTCTTTGAAGTCGACTTTAATTTGATGTCCCTTTTTATCATTACTAAATAAAATACTATCTACTAGAGGCTTCTTAATATTTTCAGTTATAAATCTTTCCATTGGCCTAGCACCCATAACCTTGTCATATCCCTCTTCTGCTATCCAATTAATTACTTTATTAGAGTAGATTAGCTCTATGCCTCTTTGATCTAATTGTGCCTGTAGCTTTACAAGAAACTTATCTACAATAGATAGAATTACTTTTTTAGGTAAGTAATTAAATTGTATTATTTCATCTAATCTATTCCTAAATTCAGGAGAGAACAATTTCTTAAGTGTTTTAATTGCGTCAGTTTCATTAGACTGTGAGTTGAAACCAATAGACTTTTTTTCAAGAAGGTCAGCACCAGCATTGGTAGTCATTATTATAATTACATTTCTAAAGTCTGCTTTTCTGCCATTGTTATCAGTGAGTACCCCATTATCCATTACTTGCAGAAGTATATTGAATATATCAGGATGAGCTTTTTCTATTTCATCTAGTAAAAGAACAGAATATGGATTTTTAACAACTGCCTCAGTTAGTAAACCACCTTGATCAAAACCTACATATCCAGGAGGAGCTCCAATCAATCTGGAAACAGTATGTCTTTCCATGTATTCTGACATATCAAATCTGATAAGCTCAATTCCTAAAATTGAGGCTAGTTGTTTAGAAATTTCTGTTTTACCAACACCTGTTGGCCCGGCAAAGATAAAAGAGCTTATCGTTTTATTATCATCTCTTAGCCCTGCTCTTGATAATTTAATCGCATTGCAAAGAGCATCAATAGCCTTATCTTGACCAAAAATAACTCTTTTGAGATCTCTTTCAAGGTTTTTTAAATTAACAGATTCATTCTTAGATAATGTTTTTTCAGGTATTTTAGTAATTTTCGATATAGTTTTTTCTATATCTAAATCTTTTACAGTAATTTTATTTTTATTTTTTCTATTTATATTAAGTAAGGCACCAGTTTCATCAATTAAATCAATTGCCTTGTCAGGAAGAAACCTGTCATTCAAAAATTTATCTGAGAGTTTTACGGCAGTTTCAATAGAATTATCTGAAAATTTTACATTGTGGTGATCTTCATAAAGTTGTTTGATACCATTAAGGATCTCTACTGATTCATCTATCGATGGCTCAACAACATCAATTTTTTGAAATCTTCTTGATAAAGCTTGATTTTGATTAAAGATACCTCTGAATTCATTAAAAGTAGTTGAACCAATACATCTTAATGTACCCTTCCCTAGTGCTGGTTTTAATAAGTTAGAAACATCTAATGTACCACCAGAAGCAGAACCTGCACCTATAATGGTGTGTATTTCATCAATGAATAAAATAGATTTTTCTTGGCTCTCAAGAAAACTCATTACTTCTTTTAGCCGTTTTTCAAAATCACCTCTATATTTAGTTCCTGCAATTAACCCACCTATATCTAACAGGTAAATTACATGATCATTTAAATACTTAGGAACATTTTTGGTAACAATTAAATGTGCTAGCCCTTCCACTAAGGCTGTTTTGCCTACTCCAGATTCTCCAACAAGCAAGGGATTATTTTTTGTTCTTCTTGCAAGAATTTGAATAAGTCTTGATATTTCTTGTTTCCTGCCAATTAACCTATCAATCTTTCCGTTTGCAGCTTGTTCATTTAGGTTTAATAAAAACTTGTTTTCAGTCTCATTAGCCAACTCATTTTCAGTGCTAACTTCTTGTTGAGGATTATCATTTGATTCAGTATTTTTTTCTTTTTTGCCATGTGATAAATAACTCACTATATCTAATCGAGAAACTCCAAGCTTGGAAAGTATGTACACAGAGTGACTTTCTTTTTCAGAAAAGATTGCTACGAGAATATTAATTGGTTTTACGATACCCTTTCCGGATGATTGCACATGAAATACTGATCTTTGGAGGACACGCTGAAAACCAAGAGTAGGTTTTACTGGTTCTTCATGATTATTTTTTATTGGGGTGGTTTCTTTAATGTGATCACTAATTTGTGTTTTTAAGTTTTCAATATTCACATCACATGATAATAAAGACTCTTTAACATCAAAATCGTTAAGAATCATTAATAACAAATGCTCAATAGTAATGTATTCAATGTTTGATTTTTGAGCTTCATCAAACAAATTCGATATTGATTGTTCTAATTCTTTGCTAAACATTAATCTGATAACGGTTCAATTTCACTTAATAAAGGATGCTCGTGAGCCTGAGCTAAGTTGTTTATTTCATTACATTTCATCTCAGCTATCTCTTTAGAAAATATACCACAAACTCCCTTGCCTTTGTTATGTACTGACAACATAATTTCAGTCGCCCTGCCATGCTCATAACCAAAGATCTTTTGTATTACAAAGACAACAAACTCCATTGGTGTATAGTCATCATTTAGCAATACAACTTGAAACAGTGGTGGCTCTTTAACTTCAGGTTTTTTTTCTAATGTGACTGTTCCTAAAGCTTCACCATTCGATGTATCTTTAGATAAATCGTTCACATTCTTTTAATCATCTCATTAGCAAAACCAGAACAAGATACTAGATTTGCATCATCCATTAATCTTTCAAAATCATAAGTAACCATTTTATCAACGATTGCTTTTTCCATACTTGATATTATTAAATCTGCAGCATCAGCCCACCCTATATGTCTTAACATCATCTCAGCAGAGAGCATGAGCGAGCCAGGATTTACCTTATCCTGACCAGCATATTTTGGTGCGGTTCCATGAGTTGCTTCAAAAAGTGCACATGAATCACCAATATTCGCACCTGGGGCTATACCAATTCCTCCAACACATGCTGCCAATGCATCTGAAATGTAATCACCATTAAGATTCATGGTTGCAATGACATCATATTCTTTTGGGCGAGTAAGTATTTGTTGTAGAAATGCATCACAAATAACATCTTTAATCACAATATTATTTCCATTATTTGGATTTTTGATTACATGCCATGGACCACCATCTAGTGGCTCTCCACCAAACTCATCAACAGAAAGTTGATAACCCCAATCACGAAATGCACCTTCAGTAAACTTCATTATATTACCTTTATGAACAAGCGTAACTGACGATCTATTGTTATCAATTGCATAATTTATAGCTTGTCTTACTAAGCGATTTGTTCCTTCTTTAGAGATCGGTTTAACACCTAATCCAACATTGTCAGTAAATCTAATTTTATCTACTTTGAATTCTTTTTGAAGAAAATTTACAAGTTTCTCAGCATCTTTTGATCCACCATCAAATTCAACTCCAGCATATATATCTTCAGAATTCTCTCTAAAAATTACCATGTCAACATAAGATGGATTTTTAACAGGACTTGGAACACCAGAGAAGTATCGAATCGGTCTCAAGCAAACATATAGATCTAATATTTGTCTTAAAGATACATTTAATGATCTAATGCCACCTCCAACTGGTGTTGTTAGAGGACCTTTTATACTTACTATATATTCTTTTAATGCCTCAATGGTTTCATCAGGTAACCAAATATCTTTACCATAAACCTCCGTTGATTTTTCACCACAATATACCTCCATCCAAGATATATTTTTTTTACCCTCATACGCAACTTCAACTGCCCTATCAACAACTGCAATCATTGCAGGTGAAATATCAATTCCGATTCCATCACCTTCTATGTAAGGGATTATAGGATTATCCGGTACAACCAGTTTTCCTGTCTTATCAAAAGAAATTTTTTCACCAACTGAGGGAATTTTTATATTTTTATATGCCATTTTTGTCTTAAAATACTCTTCGCTTAGATTATTGAGTTGTGATTATACTCTAAATACTAAATATAATTTATTGATATATATATAAATGAGAAAAAAAGATAAAAATATAGTGGTAGGAATGTCGGGTGGTGTTGATTCATCTGTTGCAGCATATCTTCTAAAAGATCAGGGATATAAAATTACCGGTTTATTTATGAAAAATTGGCAATCTGAGCCAGGAGAGGTTTGCACATCAGAAATCGATTTTGAAGATGCATCAAAGGTATGTGATGAATTAGATATCCAATTACATAAAGCAAATTTCAGTGATGAGTATTGGGAGAGAGTTTTTACTTTTTTCCTAAGTGAGCATGCTAAGGGACGCACTCCTAATCCTGATATTCTATGTAATAGAGAAATTAAATTTAAAGCATTTATTGATTATGCAAAGCAAATTGGGGCTACACACATTGCAACTGGACACTATGCTTCCCTTACAAAAGAAAAAGATGATGTTTATTTGTCTAGATCAAAAGATATCAACAAAGATCAAACATATTTTTTACATGAGGTTAAATCAAAAGATCTTAAAAATTGTATATTCCCTCTTTCTAAAATAAATAAAACTGAAGTAAGAAATATTGCATCAGATATTGGTTTACATATCAGCACCAAGAAAGACTCTGTAGGTATTTGTTTTGTTGGAGAGAGAAATCTTAAAAACTTTTTGTCCCGATTTATAGAATTAACTCCTGGTGAGATAATTGATAATGAGGGTAATATTCTTGGCGAGCATCATGGTTCAGCTTTATATACAATAGGACAAAGACAAGGGTTGAATATTGGTGGTGTAAAGAATAAATCAGAACTGCCATGGTACGTATATAAAAAGGACATCAATTTGAATACTGTATATGTATGTCAAGGAGAAGATAACGATCTACTTTTAAACACTGGTCTGGAATTAGACTCTATGAAATTTATTAATCAACATTCAAAATTTAGATCTAATCAGATTATGTGTAAGGTTCAAGTCAGACACAGACAAAAGGCAGTTGATTGTAGTTTAGATCTTTCAACAAGCACTGTTCGTTTCAACGAAAAAATAAGAGCAATTGCACCAGGTCAATCAGCCGTTTTTTATGATCAAAGTGATAAAATTTGCATTGGTGGAGGAATAATTAGTAAAGCCATTAATTGAGATATGTTAAAAGATAAATTAGTTTCACCATTAGATTCTAGATATTCAAATAAAATAGATGAGATAAATTATTTATTCTCTGAATCTTATTTAAATAAAACGCGCTTACTAGTTGAGCTAAATTGGCTGTTATATCTTTGCAAAAAATTACCAAATAATTTCAAAAAATTATCAATAGTAAATCAAAAACTTATTAATGGGATAATTGATAATTTCAATCAAAATGATGCAAAACAAATTAAAAAAATTGAAAAGAAAACAAATCATGATGTAAAAGCAATTGAATATTTTATTAGATCAAAATTTGCAGCCATCAAGTCACTAAGTCCCTACTCTAAATACATCCATTTTGGTTTAACAAGTGAAGATGTTAATTCAACTTCCTATGCACTAATTTTTAACGAAGCGAAGACCATATACATAAAAAATTTACAACAATTACAAAAGCAATTATATACACGAGCAAAACAGTGGAAAAATAAGCCTATTCTTGCAAGGACTCATGGACAGCCTGCTTCACCATCAACATTTGGAAAAGAGCTGAAGGTTTTTTCACATCGGTTACAAAATGAGATTAGGATATTTAAATCAATTGAAATATATGGAAAATTTTCTGGAACAACTGGAAATTTTCATACATTATCACTTATTTCAACTACAAAAAATTGGAGTGCATTTATAAATTCATTTGGGAGAACTATCGGCCTTCAGATCAATCCAATTACAACACAAATTGACTCCCATGATTCGATTGCATCTTTTGCGCATTCCATGGTAAGAATCAATAATATTTTAATTGATTTTAACAGAGACATATGGACTTATATTTCAAATGATTTATTCAAATTAAAAATAAATAAAAACGAAGTTGGTTCATCTACTATGCCTCATAAAGTTAACCCCATTGATTTTGAAAATTCTGAAGGCAATCTTCAACTTGCTAACAGTTTACTAGTATTCCTTGCTGATAAACTTCAAAAATCACGTTTACAAAGGGATCTAAGTGACTCTACTGTATTAAGAAATGTGGGAACAGCAATCAGTTACTCATTTTTAGGCATTAAATCATCTGCCAAAGGATTAAGTAAATTGCATATTAATAATCAAAAAGCACTAGAAGAACTAAATAATAATTGGCAAGTTCTAAGTGAAGCTATTCAAATAGTAATGAAACTTGAGGGTATTGATGATGCGTATGAATATATAAAAGATTTTACTAGAGGTTCTGAAATGGATAAAGAATCTTATAAACAACTGGTAAATAATCTTCCTATTTCATTAAAATCAAAAAATAAGTTATTAGCCCTTACTCCGCAAAACTATATTGGACAAGCCAATCTATTATAGTTTTAATTTTTTTTCATATTATAATTAGAGACCTACCGGAGAATTTATGTCAAAACTGAAACTGCTTGATGAGATTGCTCGCATTAAGAACATAGATGGATTTCAATCTGATGCATGGAAATCTATTGATCCAAAATTTGTTGCTCGTATGTCCTTACAAAATAGGTTTAAGACTGGATTAGATATTGCACGATACACTGCGGATATCATGAGAAAAGACATGGATGCTTATGATAAAGATGCATCTATTTATACTCAATCATTAGGATGTTGGCATGGTTTTGTTGCTCAACAAATGATGATGGGAGTTAAAAGAACAAAAAAAACAACTGAAAAGACCTATGTTTATTTGAGTGGCTGGATGGTTGCAGCACTTAGATCACAATTTGGTCCCCTTCCAGATCAAAGCATGCATGAAAAAATATCTGTACCAGCCCTAATAAAAGAAATATATACATTCCTTAAAAGAGCTGATTCAATTCAATTACAACATTTATTTGATGAGCTTGATGAGCTTGAATCAAAAAATGAAGATACGTCAAAAATTATAGAAAAAATTGATAATTTTGAAACTCACGTTGTTCCAATTATTGCAGATATTGATGCAGGTTTTGGTAATGAGGAAGCAACATACTTACTTGCAAGAAAAATGATTGAAAACGGAGCATGTGCGATACAAATTGAGAATCAGGTGTCAGATGAAAAACAATGTGGTCATCAGGATGGCAAGGTAACCGTGCCACATGAAGACTTCTTAGCAAAAATTAATGCAGTAAGATATGCCTTTCTAGAATTGGGTGTTGATAATGGAATAATTGTTGCCAGAACAGATTCTTTGGGAGCAGGATTAACTCAAAAGGTGCCAGTTTCAAAAACATCTGGTGATCTTGCTGATCAATATAATTCATTTCTTGAAACGGAAGAAATTAATAATCTTGAAGATTTAAACGAAAATGATATAGCTATTCATCAAAAAGGTGTACAGGTAAAACCAGTAAGATTGTCAAATGGTCTATATAGATTTAAAGCTAATACAGGTTTTGACAGAGTAGTATTGGATTGTATTACTAGCTTAAAAAATGGTGCAGATCTTCTTTGGATTGAGACTGAGAAACCAAATGTTAAACAAATTTCAGATATGGTAAAAGAAATTCGAAAAACAATTCCAAATGCTAAATTAGTCTACAACAATTCTCCATCATTTAATTGGACTCTAGCTTTTAGAGAGCAAGTCTATTATGAAATGATTGAAAATAATGAAGATGTTTCTAAATACCCTGATCCAAAAGAAAATCCAAAAGCTTTAATGGAATCTCAGTATGATGAATCTGAGCTTGCAGCAAAAGCTGATGAATTGATTAAACAATTCCAAAAAGATGCTTCAGAAAAAGCAGGGATTTTTCATCATCTTATAACCTTACCTACGTATCATGAAACTGCCTTAGGTACAGATGTTTTATCTGAAGGATATTTTGGAGATCAAGGGATGCTTGCATACGTTAAAGGCATTCAAAGGCAGGAGATTAGAAGAAATATGTCTTCTGTAAAACATCAAGACTTAGCTGGAACAAACGTTGGTGATACACACAAAGAATATTTTTCTGGTGAAAATGCTCTTAAAGCAGCTGGTGATGACAACACCATGAATCAGTTTTAATCATCTAAATCACAGCCCTCATTAACCGGCTTGCCACAATAGCCACATTTTCCATCATCTGTGATGTTTGCGAGGCCACCACAACTTCCTTGAACAGGTTTATTTTTGATTATTAAACTCAAAGCAATAAAAACAAAGGTTGTACAAATTAATATGAATGCTGCAAAAAATTCAAACATTGTTATATTTTACCAATAATTTGATTGTCTAAATTCAATACCATTACTATTTTTAACAATAAACATAACTGCAATTTGCCTTGAATTAGCTATTTCTAATGATTCAGTAGGACCAATAACATTAAACCATGTAGCATAAGCATCTGCACTCATACAATCAAAATTTCCTTTTACGCTAACACTCAATGATGTCTGAGAAATTGATTCTAATGTTTTTGGATTGATAGTATGAGATATAGTCTTTGCATCTTTAACATAATAATTCCTATATTCTCCAGACGTAGCCATTGACAACCTTTTATTTGAATCATGTTCAATTTGCATAATAGGTTTAATTAGTTGGCTGCTTGGATCTTGAATACCAATTATCCATGGCTGATTGTGTTTATTACCTTTTACGATTACCTCGCCACCAATATCGATAAAGTAATTATTAAAATTTAATTGATCTAATAAATCAGCAATTTTATCTACTGCGTAACCTTTTGCGATAGCAGATAAGTCAATGAGAAAGTAATCACGTTTTACAAATAAATTATTATTAATTGTAAATTTTTCTTGATAATCAATTACTTTATCCCTTTGATTTAAAAAAATTTCAGGACCAAATCCTAATTGATTGATTGTATTACCTAAGGTTACATCAAATGCTCCATTAGAAATTTTATTAAACTCAATTGATGATTCTATAATTTTTTGTAGATCATTTGAGATGGTAATCTTTTTATTAATTTCAGCCTGATTAATTAATGATAACTCAGAATTATTTTTATAATTTGATGCTATAAGATCTATTCTATTAAGCTCATCTTTAATGCTTTGATGTACTTGGTCGTTTATGTATGTTGGGGAGATTATATTGTAAGAAGAACCAAATATACTACCTGATACTCTATAAACCTGTTTTTGGTTATATACGTAAGCTGTATAAACACATAAAGTTGCTACAACAAAAGCTAGAGTCTTAGCAATGAAATTTCTACTAATCAATTAGCCGCCAAAATCATCAAGAGCAATATTTTCTGGTTCAACTCCAAGATCTAATAGCATTTCAATTACTGCTTTATTCATCATTGGTGGCCCACATAAATAATACTCACAATCCTCTGGTGCTGGATGATCTTTGAGATAATTATCAAATAATACTTGATGTATAAAACCAGTTTTGCCTTCCCAATTATCATCAGGGAGTGGATCTGATAATGCTACATGCCAGTTAAAGTTTTCATTATCATTATCAAGCTTATTAAATTCATCTACATAAAACATTTCTCTTAAACTTCTAGCTCCATACCAGAAAGTAATTTTTCGTTTTGAGTTTAATCTTAAAAGTTGATCAAATATATGTGCTCGCATTGGCGCCATACCAGCTCCACCGCCAACAAATACCATCTCATTATCTGTTTCTTTTGCAAAGAACTCACCAAACGGTCCAAATACTCTAACTTTATCTCCTTTTTTAAGGTTAAATACCCAGGATGACATAAGTCCAGGCGGAACATCTGAACCAGGAGGTGGAGAGGCAATTCTAATATTGAATTTTAATACACCCTTCTCTTCAGGATAATTAGCCATTGAATAAGCTCTAATTATTGAATCATCATTGTTGGCAGTATTGTCCCATATTTTAAACCTATCCCAATCTTCATGATATTCTTCTTCTATATTAAAGTTTTTGTATGAAAGATTTTCATATTTAGGTGCCTCCAACTGTACATAACCACCAGCCTTAAAATTTACCTCTTCACCATCAGGGAGTTTTAAAATAAGCTCTTTTATAAAAGTGGCAACATTATTATTTGAAATAACCTCACATTCCCATTCTTTCACTCCAAATACTTCATCAGGAATTTTTATTTTAAGATCCTCTTTTACTGGCACCTGACATGACAAACGCCAACCATCTGACTTTTCTTTTGTAGTGAAATGTGACTCTTCAGTTGGTAGTATGGAGCCTCCCCCATCTATAATTTGGCATTTACATTGACTGCAAGTCCCGCCTCCACCGCACGCTGAAGATAAAAATATTTTATTTTCTGCAAGAGTTTGAAGTAATTTGGATCCAGCTGGAACAGTAATAGTATTAGTTGGATCATCATTTATTTCGATATTAACCGATCCAGTGCTAACCAATAAACTTCTTGCAAAGATTATTATGCAAACAAGCAGGAGTACAACACCAGTAAAAGATAGAACACCTAAAAATAAATCAATTGACATAATATTTCCTTTTTATAACGAAATGCCTCCAAATGACATGAAACCAAAACTCATTAGTCCTACAATTATGAAAGTTATACCTAATCCTTGAAGACCATCTGGTATATCAGCATATTTTAGTCTTTCTCTTATACCAGCTAGTATCACAATAGCCATTGCCCAACCAACACCAGCACCAAGTCCATAGACTACACTTTCAGTAAACATAAGATCTTTTTCTACCATAAAAAGTGAAGCTCCAAGTATTGCACAATTAACAGTAATTAAGGGTAGAAAAACACCAAGTGCATTGTACAAAACTGGTACAAATTTATCTAGAAACATCTCTAAAATTTGCACAGCTGCTGCTATGACACCTATATAGCTAATTAATTCAACAAATTCCAAATTAGTATTTGGCAAACCCACCCATTCAAGCGCCCCTTCTCTTAAAACATAATTATAAATAAGATTATTCAACGGCACTGTTATTAAACAAACAACAATGACAGCTATTCCAAGACCAATTGCTGCATCAATCTTTTTGGATATTGCAATAAATGTGCACATACCCAAGAAAAAAGACAGCGCTATATTTTCAATAAAGACTGTTGTTAAGAATAGATTTAAATAATATTCAAACATTTAATTCTCTCTTTTCATAATTGGGAGCTGTATTATGTTTCGATGGAACAAACTCTTTTGATTCAATTTGTTCTTTATTTAGTGTTCTTATAACCCATATCATTAGACCAATGATAATGAATGAACTAGGTGGTAGCAGCAATAGATTGTTTGCTGGATACCAACCTCCATTTGTAGTTGTTACAAATATCTCATAACCCATCAGTGTTCCTGCACCAAATAGCTCTCTAATAATGGCCACAACAATCAATATAAAGCTGTACCCTAAACCATTACCAAAACCATCAACTAAACTTGGAATCGGTTTCTCTTTCATTGCAAAAGCCTCTGCTCGACCCATGACAATGCAATTGGTAATAATCAGTCCAACAAATACAGTTAGCTTTTTACTAGCTTCATAGTTATAAGCTTTTAGCAATTCATCAACAACAATTACAAGAGAGGCAATTATAGTCATTTGCACAATTATTCTTACACTTGATGGAATATAATTTCTTACAAGAGATATAAAAAAGTTTGAAAAAGTTAGAACGCTTGTAAGAGCTACACACATAATTAATGTAACTGTTAAATTACTAGTGACTGCTAAGGCAGAACAAATACCAAGGATTTGTAAAGTTATAGGATTCTCAGTTACTAGTGGTTTTATTAGTAGATCTTTGTATTTGCTTGCCATGGTGATTTTAAATTTATGTTTTATTTACATTTTTTAAGTTACCTAATACTTCCTTATAGCCGTTTTCTCCAAACCAGTATGCAATCATATTTGTAACACCTCTACTAGTTATGGTTGCACCGGATAAACCATCTACCTGATATATCGCTAATTGACTTTCATTATCAACAGATCCTTTAATTACTTGGAATTGGACATCATTTTTTAATCCATAGATTTTTTTACCAACCCACATATTTTTCCATTTTTGATTATCAACTTCGCCACCTAAACCAGGCGTTTCTTTATGTTCATAAAATTCGAGACCTTCAATAGTATTTAAATCTGATGATAGAGAAATATATCCATATAATGTTCCCCAAAGACCATAACCTCTTATCGGTAAAATTACTTTGGATAGGTTATTTTCTGAATCTTTAAGAATAAATATCTTTCCGAACTTTTCTCTATTTTTGATGACTGCAATATCATCATTTGGTGCAATGGGAGTAAAGTAACCATCTTTCTTTGAGTACTCAACAGGATCATATGTTGAAAGGTCTATATCTCCAAATGAATCAACTATAGCATTATTTTCAAAATCTATGAGTTTGCTAGTTATAGAGTTAAATTGTTCTTCAATAGATTTTGTATCATCATATATTCCTGCAGCTTGTAAAACTTTTATTCGTTGATCATTTAATTTATTTAGATTTTGAGCATCCCTTAAACTAACTGCAACAGATGAAACCACTAACGAACATAATAGACAGACAATCAAAGCAACAACGAGCGTTTTAATTACTGATTCATTCATAACTGAGCGCTCTATTTCTCTTTGCAATATTTGCGTTTATTACAAATTGATCAATTACCGGTGCAAGTAAATTTGCAAATAATATAGCTAACATCATTCCTTCAGGAAATGCAGGATTTACAACTCGAATCAATATAACAGTAACGCCAATTACACCACCATAAATCCATCTTCCGATATTAGTTCCAGATCCAGATACTGGCTCAGTTGCCATAAATACTAAGCCAAAAGCAAAGCTACCAATCACTAGATGCCAGTACCATGGCACATTGAACATAATATTTGTTTCAGAGCCAACCAAGTTAAGAATGCTTGTCATAACTATCATCCCAATTATTGTTCCAAGTATGATCCTGTAAGATGCAACTCTAGTAAAAACTAAAATCAATCCTGCAATTAATATAAGAAAAGTAGAAGTTTCACCTACTGATCCCGGCATAAAACCAAAAAATGCATTTGTCCATGAAAAGTTTTCCTGCAATCCATCAACTCCTGATTGAGCTGCATACGATAAAGCAGTAGCACCACTATAGCCCTCTGGGATTACATTCATATCATTTAGGCCAGCTATCCATACTTTATCCCCAGAAATATCACTTGGATAAGCAAAATATAAAAAAGCTCTTCCTGTTAGTGCGGGATTAAGAAAATTTTTACCTGTGCCACCAAATACTTCTTTACCAATAACTATACCAAAAGTCATACCTAGAGCTGCTTGCCATAAAGGTAAGTCTGGTGGACAAGTTAATGCAAATAGGATTGACGAAACAAACAAACCTTCATTAATTTCATGTTTCCTAATAATTGCAAATACTGCCTCCCAAAAAATACCAACTGTAAAAGCAACAAAATAAATGGGGATGAAATATACAGCACCAAACCAAAATTTATTCAGGAAAGAATTATTATCATAACCTAGTAGCGATATCAGTGAATGATGCCAATCACCAGTATCTTCAACCCCAATAGTATTTAAATAATTTAAACCATAGTCTCCAATGTTATATATACCAAAAAACAATGCAGGGAATGCAGATAACCAAACAATTACCATTACTCTTTGTATATCTAGCGAATCTCTGACGTGAATAGGATTTACAGTTTTAGTAGAAGTTGAAAAAATAAAGTTTTCTATTGCATCAAATAATGGAAACCATCTCTCATATTTTCCACCTCCTACGAAATTTGGCTTAACAGAATTAAAATAATTTCTTAAAAATGGTAATCTCATATCATTTGGTCATATATTAAATCTAAATTTTCCTGCAATATTGTTTGGTAATCATATTTACTTGGACAAACATAGCTCATTAATCCAAGATCTTCAGGCGCCAGTTCTAAAACACCAAGTTTTACACCGAGTTCAATATCCTTAGTAACTATAGATTTTAATAAGGGAGTTGCAAGAATATTCAAGGGCATAACTTCATCATATGTAGATATTGGAACAATTGCTCTATTTCCACCATTTAGAGATGTGTTAAAAATAAATTTTGAAGGAGTAATCCATGATGATAGGAAAGTACCCATTTTTGAGTGAAGTGCTTTGCCAGGCATTGCCCAATTAAACAAAATATCATTGGTTTTATCAGGTATAACAGATATTTGATTACAAAAATTTCCAAGAAATCTCATTGCACCATTTGCATGAATTCCGTTTAAAACTGATCCACTGATCACCCTAGTCTCATTCTGAATTCTTCCAGCTGTAAGCTCATCAATATCTGCTCCGAAGTAAGTTTTTAAAATTTTTGGCTCAAAAGCTCCTTCACCTGATAAGGCAATATATTTGTAAGGTTTAATTGATTTATATTTATCAAGATAACCAAGTGATATTATTTCTTGAAAACCGATTGACCAGACTTCTTTATTCAAATCAACTGGTCTCAAAAAATGAATATGTGTCCCCACTAAACCAGATGGATGCGGACCACTAAATTCTTTATAAATAATATCTTCCTGTTCACAAGGTTTATTGCCTTGATAAGTACAATATATTTCTACGTCTGAAAAAAGATTTTGCACTAGTTTCAGCCCCCTTTGAAAGAGATCATCTTCTAAATCAATGATAGTTTGTGGGTTTATAGCTAATGGGTTGCTATCACAGCAATTAATAAATATTGCATTAGGTTTAGAGTTAATTTTTGGTATTCTGTTGAAAGGTCGAGTTTTAAAGTAGCTAAAGCACCCAGACTTAATTAATAAATCAAGACTATTTTTTTCTGAAAATTGTAGTGACTCCAGTGAATTATTTACCTCAATCTCAATGCTTAATAACTTTCTTTTTTCACCTCTATTAATATCAGTTATTTCACCAGAAACGGGTGTGCATATTGCAACGCCAGCATTTTTTTTATCTTCAAATAAGATATCACCAGCTCTTACAGTATCACCAATATTTACATGCATCTTTGGTTTTAAATTTGGATAATCTGAACCAAGAATGCCTATTGATCGCACGAGCTGTTCCTCCACCTCGCAAATAGGTGTTCCAGAAATTGGTAAATCAAGTCCTTTGGAGATTTTAATCACTACTAATTAATAGAAAAGACGATGAAATTATAAGGCTAATTGACCTTATATTCTAGCTAATTTATTGAATTGATAGAGGTAATAATGGCAAATCAATAGATGCGATTTTTTTTGTTAAATTTAGAACTTGTTGGGAATAACCATACTCATTATCATACCAACAATAAAGTGTTACATGCTTTCCATTCACAATTGTAGCTTGGGCATCAATTACTGAAGCAAATTGACTTGAATAAAAATCCGTTGACACAATTTCTGAAGAATTAACAAAACCTAATATTTGTCTGTATTTAGACCTAAATGCCGAGTCTTTTAAATAATCATTCAGTGATTCTTTAGTAACTTCTTCATTTAATTCTAAAACAAGTAAGGCCAGACTTACATTTGGTGTAGGAACTCTTATTGCATTTCCAGTAAGCTTGCCTTCTAATTCAGGTATCGCCTTTGCAACTGCATTCACGGCTCCAGTTGAGGTAATTACCATATTTAAGGCAGCACTTCGGCCCCTTCGATCACCTTTATGATAATTATCAATCAAATTTTGATCGTTTGTATATGAATGAACAGTTTCAATATGTCCAGTTACAATTTTATATTTATCATTCACTACTTTAAGCACAGGCACGATTGCATTCGTAGTGCAAGAAGCAGCAGATATAACTTTATCCTTGGCATCAAAAATATCATCATTCACCCCAAAAACTATATTCTTTATATTACCTTTGCCTGGCGCTGTTAAGATTACTTTATCAGCACCGCAATGAATGTGTTTGTTTAAGCCATCCATATCTCTCCATACGCCGGTATTGTCAATAACTATGGGATCTTTGATATTTTCATTTTTGTAGTTAACATCATCAGGACTATTAGCATAAATAACTTTAACTGGATTCCCATTTATTATTAAAAGATTATTATCAACATCAACCCTAATAGTTCCTCTAAATTTGCCGTGAACAGAATCTCTCCTAAGAAGACTTGCTCTTTTTAGTAAGTCATCTCCAGCTCCTTTTCTAACAACAATAGCCCTTAAACGAAAATAATTACCTGGACCTGTTGTTTCAACCAGAAGTCTTGTTAATAATCTCCCAATTCTTCCAAAGCCATATAGAACAATTTCTTTTGGTGCCTTGGGTCTATTTGATGATGTATTTACAATTGAATTTAACTCAGAAAGCACATATTCATTCACCTTGTCTTGAGGATTATCTTTCAACTTATCAAAGAAAGGACACCTTACTGCTAATTCACCAATATCAATTTCACAATCTGGTAAATCAAGCGATGTAATCGCAACAAGAATGGGATACGTTTCAAGCTCACTTAGTTCATTACCCTCTACTTGCCGAACAAACCTGTGAGCTTTTAAAATCTCAATAGATGAATTATTTACAAGTGACTGACCATAAATATAAATTTGAATACCATTACGATATAAATTACCAATAATGGGAATCATCAATTCCGATAAACCCTCTCTCCACTTCCAGTCACCAAAATAATCGTCGACGACTTCTCGTTTCCGTAAATCAGGATTTTGAGTTAAGTCTTTCACAGAAAGATTATAAACTAGTAAAACGTTTTAAATGAAAAATTCTATTCCCAAACATTGAATCAATGGCAGTAAATTTCTTTAAATAATGCCCAATTGACATTTCATTGCTCACTCCCATACCACCATGTAGTTGAACGGCTTCTTGCCCAACTATCCTTGATGCTTTCCCTACCTGTGCTTTTAATGCAGATATTGTTTTACTGGATTCTTTATCGTTAGCATCTAATTGCATCATAGCCTTCATCAACAAGGATTTTGCAATTTCAGTTTCCATAAACATCTCGACCATTCGATGTTGTAAAACTTGGAAATTCGATATTGGTTGACCAAATTGCTCTCTTTCTTTTGTATATTGAACTGTTTTTGTATAAGAAGTGAACATCCCACCAATTGCTTCAGCACATATGCACAATATGGAAAGATCGAGCATTTTATCAATAGCTTGTGTAGCATCATCTCCAGAAAGCAATACTACTGTATTTTCTGTTGATACATCTTCAAAGTGTAAATCGCCACAATTAGATCCATCTATGGTGCTAAAAGAGTTAATACTTAAACCTGGTGTATCAGCATCTACTAGATACAAACCGTTATTATTTTCATTTTTTAGATAAACAATGAACTTATCAGCAAATTCAGCATTTAAAACAATCGATTTTGTACCGTTTATTTTATTATCAGCAACACTACAACTTATCTCATGAAATTTATAACCATTGTTAGGCTCGGAAAATGCAACACTCACTTGCTTGTTACCAGAAATAATATTATTAATTAGCTCTCTAGAAACATCTGTATCTGTTGCTTCAAGCAATGAACCTGACATAACAATATTTGACAGATATGGTTCTACTATTAAGTGCTTACCAAATTCCTCAAAAATAATTGATAATTCAATGGGACCAGCATCATAACCACCATTTTTTTCACTAAACGGCATACCCAACCAACCTAGCTCAGCAAATTGTTTCCAGAGATCAGGACTATGGCCTAAATTTGATTCAACAATCTTCTCTCTTTTATCAAATGTATATTCTGTTTCACAAAATTTAGATACTGCATCTCTGAGCATATTCTGCTCATCTGAAAATTCTAAGTCCAAACTACACTCCTAATATTGCTTTGGCTATGATATTTTTTTGAATTTCATTACTACCACCATAAATGGATGTTTTTCTAAAATTCAAATATTTTGATACTGAGTTTACTGAAAAATCTGAACCAATCTCTGATGACGGCACTTTATTTGAATTAAAACCATCAGGTCCCTCGTAAGGCAAAATATATTGACCAGCAGCTTCTATAAAGATCTCAGTTAATCTTTGTTGTAATTCAGTTCCCTTAATTTTCAAAATTGATGATTCTGCGCCAGGATGTTGACCATTTGCTAGTGCAGCAAGTGATCTCAATTCAGTGAAATGCAGAGCATTTAACTCAATTTCGTAATCAGCCATTTTCTGCTTTAAATCTTCATCGATATTAGATCCAAGTCTTTCTTTTAATTTTTCAAGTGAATACTTCTGAGCTGGTATTCCTGTGATACCAAATCTTTCATGTGCAAGTAAAAATTTAGCATAAGTCCAACCTTTTCCTTCTTCACCAATTAAATTTTCAACAGGAACCTCAACGTCAGTAAAAAATACTGAATTTACTTCATGATCTCCGTCAATTGTAATAATTGGTTTGACTTCTATTCCTGGTGTTTTCATGTCGATTAATAAGAATGATATGCCTTCTTGTTTTTTGTTAGTTGTTTCTGTACGAACTAAGCAAAAAATCCAATCTGCATTTTGTGCAAGGGTTGTCCAAGTTTTCGAACCATTTACTATATATTTATCACCAGTCTTAACTGCCTTTGTTTTCAAAGAGGCTAGATCAGAACCTGAACCGGGTTCAGAATATCCTTGGCACCACCATGTATTGAATTCAAGAATGTCAGGCAAAAAACGTTTTTTTTGTTCATCGTTGCCAAATGTGTAAATTACAGGCCCAACCATGTTTACACCAAATGGAAGAATTGTTGGGCAATTTGCTAGACCAAGCTCTTCTTGAAAAATATAAATTTCTGTATGCGACCAACCTGTACCACCATACTCTTTAGGCCAATTGTATCCAGCCCATCCTCTTTTATGAAGTGATTTATGCCAGTCAATTAAATCTTGTTTATCGAGCTGTATACCTTTATTTTGTTTTTCTTGTACATGCTTTGGATAATCATTTTTAAGAAAATCTTTAACTTCGTTTCTAAAGTTATTCTCAGATTCAGTGAAATTTATGTCCATTTTTATTCCTAGTTATATAAAATATTGAGGCGCTATTCTATCAAATTTAAATACAATTTATTGTAGATTATAAAAACAACCAATATTTTGAATGATTTTTAAGACCAATACGTCAAAAGCATACCAAATAATTAATTTTTTTAAAAATAAAAATCATAATTCTTTAATTATTTGTAACGATTCTTATGATTCAAATTTAGTTTTTCACGAGTTAATGTGCTATGAATCAAATTATTCAATCCATCTGCTACCTGACAATGAGATATTACCGTTTGATAATTTTTCACCAAATGAATCAATTACCAAGCAAAGACTTAATTTTCTAGCAAATGGTCTAACAAAGAAAAATAATATTGTTGTCACATCAATTGCTAATTTATTTCAATTAATCCAGCCAGTATATTTTTATAAGAATTTTTTGCCCATTGCCTCTGGTAGGAAATATGATTTTCAGGAATTAATTAAAAATTTAAATGATCTTGGCTATCAAAGAGTTGAAAATGTGGAGTCTATAAATGAATTTTCAGTGAGGGGTGGCATTATTGATGTTTTTCCAGGCTATAGAAAAAATCCATTAAGGATAGATTTTTTTGATGATGAGATTGAAGAAATTAGAGAGTTTGATACTGAATCACAACTTTCAATAAAAAAAATTGAAAGTTTCAGTTTATCCAATGGTCTAAATGTTCCATTGGACTCTAAGTCTATTGAATTATTTAAAATTCAATGGAGAGATTATTTTAAAAAATATGATGAGCGCGATTGTAAAATATTTAACTCCATAATAAATGGAAAATTAATTGAAGGTTATGAGGTATATTTGCCTTTCTTTTTTAAAAATAAAAAGCTAAGCAATATCTTCGATATTTTTAAATTTGGTCATTTGGTTTATTTTGATGAATCATTAGATAGAATTTCTAAATACGAAAATCATATTTTAGAAAGGCGTCAAGATGAATCACTAGATATTTGTCGACCTCTCCCACAGGCAGATCTTTTATTTGCAAAAAAAGAAACAATTCTTGAAAACATTCAAAAGAAAGGGATTATGTTATCAGATGATCGTGATAACCAATATGATTATCAATTTTCAAGTTATGATGAGTTTGAGGATTATTTAATCAACGAATTTAATGATCACAAAATTAAGTGTCTTGTTCTTGCATCAGCATACGAATCTCAGATAAATCTTTGGAATGAAAATATAAATGATGCTGAAATATTAAATAAAATTAATCCTACTGAGAGAGGAATCTATCTCATTCATGTTAAAAATGGGCAATCCTTTTTTGATAAAGATAGGTCACTGTTTTTTATGCACAAAGAAAATATCTTATATGAGCAATTTCATGGCTATGAAAGACAAAATAAATCAACTTTATCTATTGTTAGTGAAATTAACTTTAATGAAGATGATTTAGTAGCTCATGACCAATATGGAGTAGGCGTATATAAGGGATTAAATTTAATGAGCATATCTACCCATACTGAAGAATGTTTAACAGTTGAATACTTAAATAAAGAAATTTTGTATATTCCAATCAGGCAACATCACAAACTAAAGAAGTATTTATCTCATCAAAATGACAATACTAAGTTAGATTCTCTTTCATCAAATAGATGGTCTACAAAAAGATCAAAAATAAAAACAGATGTTGACGAGTTAGCTGTTCGATTATTAGATATTGAATCAAAACGTTCAATTGCTAATTCTTTTTCTTTTAAACCAGATCAAGAGTTTGATTCAAACTTTCATAATACATTTCCATATGAATTAACTTCAGATCAAATTAGATGTTTGGAAGATGTATATAAAGATTTATCTTTAATAAAGCCAATGAACAGAGTGATTTGTGGTGATACTGGTTTTGGTAAGACAGAAATTGCAATGAGAGCAGCAAATCTAGTTACCTATAACAATAAACAAGTAATTTTGTTATGTCCAAGTACAATTTTGACTAATCAACATTTTAAAAGCTTTCAAAATAGATTTAAAACTTTTCCTATCAATATCGAAAAGCTTAGTCGTCAATCAAGCTTAAAGAACAAAACAACTACTATTGCAAATTTTAATAACAAAAAAATTGATATTTTAATAGGAACGCATGCCTTATTAAATGCAAATATAAATTTTGATGAATTAGGTTTACTCATTATTGATGAGGAACACAGATTTGGTACTAAACAAAAAGAATTTATCAAATCAAAACAGTATGGAACTCACATTTTATATTTATCTGCCACCCCTATTCCAAAAACTCTTAATAATATATTTTCTGGGTTAAAAGATTTTTCATATCTTTACACTCCACCCAATGAAAGAATCTCAACAAAAACATTTTGTTATCAGGATGATAATCAAATACTGAAATCTGCAATTCAAAGAGAAGTTAAACGTAATGGACAAGTTTTTTTTGTACAAAACGATATTGATCGTTTTGATGAATCATTTTCATTAATTAATTCAATTCTTCCTAATATTTCCATCGGGTTTGCACATGGAAAAATGAATAAAAACAGAATTAATGCCGAAATGGAAAAATTTACTAATGGAGTAACACAAGTTTTAGTATGCACAACAATAATAGAAATGGGTTTAGATATACAAAATGCAAACACTATAATAGTTATGAACTCTCAAAAATTTGGCCTCTCACAATTGCATCAATTAAGAGGTAGAGTTGGTAGAAGCTCTAAACAAGCTTATTGTTATTTCATGATTCCTGATCTAAAACTTAAAAAAACACAAAAGTTAAGATTAGATGCACTAGTTAAATTTTCAGATTTAGGATCTGGTTATTTTGTAGCTCAAGAAGATTTAGAGATTCGTGGCGCTGGTGAATTCTTAGGCGATAAACAATCTGGTCATATTGAACAAATAGGTCTGTCGATGTATCTATCAATGCTAAAAAGAGCGATAGATCAATTACAAGGAAATGTAATCAATGAGCCAATTGATGTAGAAATAAACTTTAATGATGCCTCATATATAACAGAAACATTTATGCCATCAATGACAGATAGATTGAAATATTACAGATTATTGAATAATGCTTGTAATAATTCTGAAATATTACGTATTAAAAATGAATTGATTGACCAGTGTGGAAAACTTCCTGTCGAAGTAGCAAATTTAATTGAAGATACAATTTTCTCAATTCAATGTCGAAATAACTCAATAAAAAAAGTGTTTTACAGCAAAGAAAATTTTATTAACTTAATTTTCACAGATAATGTTGATGACAAAACATATAATAAAATTATGAAAATAGTTTCAAATAAAGCAATTGAAATACAAATTACTTCCAAAAATAAAATTAATTTATTAGTAACTAAAAATAATCCCAGAATAGTTTTTAGCAATTTTTTAAATGAATTATCTTAAATTTTTTTTATTAATATTATCTTTGAATTTATATTCGGATAACCTAACAATTCAACTAGAAGCATTCATATTGCAAAACTTTGATGTAAATAAATCATTTGAGGACAAGTTTATTGATATTGATACTGACCAAATAATGATTGTAAAAAATTTTGATAAATTATTCGTTAATCAAATTCCTATTCTTTCAAGCCAGCTTGATCGTAATGACTATGAAACATTACTCATAAGACAATTTACTATTGACTTTGGAAATGAGGAAGATAGCTTTTATTACTTAATAGATAATCCAAAAATAAATATATTTATAAAATTGTACAAAGATGAAAATCTATATGCCCATACAATTGGATTAATCGATTACAAAATAAATAATAAAGAAACAAATTACTCTGATATAGGATCTTTAAGTGATACGGCACAAACCTTATCGTCAAATCCAGAAATCACAAGACTTGATATAAATGCCTTTGATGGCAATTTGATAAAAAATAAAGAATCTTTTTTAAATCTACCTTTGCAACTATCATCAAAATTTATTATTAATGAAAAACGTCAAGTTAACACCGATGAAGTTTACTACTTTGACCATCCATACTTTGGAATAAGAATCTTTTTAAGCAAAAGTGTAAATTAATAGTATGCGTTATCAGTATTAGTATGATCAGTAATATCTTTAACCGAGTTAATCTCTGGAAAATTCTCTTTTAGAGTTTTTTCAATACCGTCTTTGAGGGTAACATCAATCATCCCGCAACCTTGGCAACCACCCCCAAATTGAAGAACAATATCTTTAGAATCTGTTATTTCAACTAAACTAACGTTCCCTCCGTGAGACTCTAACATGGGGTTTATTTCGTTATAAATAACGTAATTTACTTTATCTTCTAAAGGGCTATCTTTTGAAACATTTGGCATTCGAGAGTTAGGTGACTTTATTGTAAGTTGCCCACCAAAATTATCAGTATCATAGTTAATTTCAGCATCTTTAAGAAATGGAATCGATCTAACTTCAACATAAATGGTTAACTTTTCAAAGTTAATTTCTTCATCAATACCTTTATGATCTTCAATATTACAAAATGCAAGACAAGTTTCTGCTTTTGGGGTGCCTGGCTCAGTAACAAACAATTTTATTGCTTGAGAGTTATCTTTCTTATCTAATAATAAATTTGAGAGATAGTCTTGTGCTGATTTTGTGATGTTTATCTCTATATCTTTCATAACAAAGATTAAATATTAAGTATATATTATTTATAATGACTCTTTTATTATTTGCAAACCATGAAAATCGAATTAAATAAAAAACAAGA
>Ga0208878_1000081_pt1 | contig 30227 bp, 18 predicted proteins | sample Knorr_S15_td_Sur_FD_185600 | JGI IMG/M metagenome (GOLD analysis project Ga0208878, IMG submission 185600) | Marine microbial communities from Southern Atlantic Ocean transect - Knorr_S15_td_SurfaceA_ad_5m_LV_A (SPAdes) (version 2) | ecosystem: Environmental > Aquatic > Marine > Oceanic | place...
ATCTGCTGAACAAGGGCGTCCCCGGGCCCCAAGCCACGTCCAGCATCTATGAGTAGGTCCAATTTTTTTGATGCGTCATGTGGGTCTATGGACTGTTTGACGTTCAATTCCCCCCAGCCTTCTGTTGGGTTGGGTATATCTGGTTGCCCCAGATCAGTTGCCCCGTTGATCAACATTGCTTTGACTAGTGAAGCGTCGGGTTCGGAGAGGCCTAATTCCTGTCCAAGGTACTCCCTGACAATCAAAGCTCCTCCGCTAGCTACCGCGGTTGCCATACTTGAGCCTGTGCCGGTCATGTACAGTGGTGTGGCGTCTTGGTCAATTGCTGTCGAACAATCTTGTCCTGTCACAGATGTGGCTTCACTTGCACGTGCTGAACAAATCTCAACCCCTGGTGCGACCAAGTCTGGCTTTATCCGACCGTCGAGAGTTCCCCCAGAGTTGTTTAGCCATCCGGAGCCTTGCGGGTCTGTGCCCCCCAATCCAGTAGTCGAAGCGCCTATTGTCAACACGTTCTTCGCGGTTCCGGGCGGGGTTGTTGTTGCGCCTTGGTTGTGTCCGATGTCACCACCAGAGAATACAGCAAGGTAAGAGGGCTGATCGACAATGAAAGAGTCTGCTGAATGGGAGTCTGCGGTGTATTGTCCAGGTTGATTGACACTCCCCCAAGCATTGTTATGTGTCCTGGCTTGATTTTGCAGCGAATGTGAAAACATACTGTAGAGGGTTCCCCATCTTGCGAGAAGTCCGGATGTGTCGTATTCGATTTGATAGAAATTTACCTCAGCGGCTGGAGCAATGCCCAGTGTTTGATTGTCTAACGTGCCGTTACCGACTATTATCCCGGTTATGTGGGTTCCGTGGCCAGAGTTTGAGTCTGCTGCTGAGTTGTCAGGGCCAAATTGATTGTAAACGGCTCGGATATTGTCACTCAGAGATTGGTGATCTTCATCTAAACCAGTATCTGTGATGGAGATTATCTCTCCAGTGCCGTCATAGTCGAGGGGCGAAGTTATTTCAGTAGGGGGTAGGCCAATTATTGACCTGGATGTTGAGTCAAACGACTCTAGATCAGCCGCCTTTGAAATGTAAAGAACTCTGTTATCTTCGAGTAGTCTAGTCAACGTTATTGGACTTATGTCCTCGACTCTGCAGAGTCTATCGTCGCACCAGACGTTGGATCCCATATCTCCAGAATGATCCTTGATGATAAATTCAAGCTGGCCGATATCGACGCTACTCAGACCTCTAATTAGATGCAATTCTACACTCACTAGACCAATGGATTGGGTTACCAACTCAGGTTCTATTCTGAAAGAGGCAGGCAGAGGGGACATCCAGCGTATGCTCTCATCATCTGGTTTAGCCGAAATCGAACTCAGATTAAACCATTGATCAGCATCCACACTGAATATTGCTGCGTTGTCTGGGTAGAACTCCTGAAAGATGGCTCCCCGTGATTTCATGGATTCTATCATGTTCCTTAGGTCGGAAGTCTCGGATTGGGCAATAATCAACCCCCCATAGCCATACCAGTCAGAAAATTCGTCTTGGTTCCAGATCTGTTTTTCAAGTGGGTCAAAAGGCCCAAACGGTCCTCTTATCAATCCACTTGTGAAATCGATGTTTGTTTCCGAAAACATTCCAGGACCGCTTAATATCGCATAATCGGGCTGATTGGGCTCAGGTTCAATATGGTCGGTGGTGAGATTTTCAGATGCTGCTGACATGCTGGTTTGGAGTAAAATTAGGAGGATGAGGCAAATCGCTTTGCGCCCACCGTGTCCAGTCATGGATCGATCCGCTGTCAATCTGACTTTTGACCCTTCACCACCAATGGGCGTGCGATCTCAGGAGAATGATTCTTTGATCGAGCGATCCGTGATGTCTACGGATACTCTCCAATCTTGCTCTATGTCCATTAGCGCCCTAACAGCGTCTACATTTTCAGGGACAACGTCACTTTCTTGGTGGATGGCCTGGAAATATCTCAAGACGTCACCGTCAAGGCTAACTCCATCAGACCAAACAAAAATTTCGTGGAGATCGCCCCAAGGCCTCCCAATGTCCCTCGCCATTTCCATCACTTCTGCGGTCGAGGGAATCCCATCTGATGATCCAGACATCGAGATAACCCTCGGTGTGTTCTCCCAGATGGATAATACGTCAGCTGTGGTCAAACCATGGCCACTCGGAAGGTGTGCTACAATAGCATGGACGTGCATGATGGTGGTAGGCACAGCAACGGCTAGGCTAGTGATATCTATTTTTTCGGCGACAGTCATTAAGTCCGGTCCGTGATGACTCGGCACCTTCAGGACTGGTTTGATAGCATTGACCGGTCCTTTGTTTGAGTCCCCCGGGTCAGCGGCTCTCCTTATCATGGTACATTCGACCCTCATTTCACCCACTACCTCCCTCAATGGGACCAATGTTCTAGCGAGACCGGTAGTGTTGCATGAAACGACTCTAGTTCCCATCACGCCTAGATTCTGAGAATGGTTAGAGCAGGATGTGTAGCTAATCCCAGTCAATTCGTGATTTTCACCTCCTTGGAAAATATGTTTTATGCCTGCTTCTAGGTATGTATGATGGTTCTTTTGTCCCAGTTTTCCAGGCGCGCAATCTATGACAACATCCGACACAGACAATAAGTCACTCAAACCGCCCGCTACAGTGTACTCGCTCCCATCAAATGACCTAATTCGATCTGGACTATCGTCTGTGCAATACAGGGGAATACCAAATCTGTTTGCTAGGGCACAGCCATGGCTGGGGCCTGTTTTTGTGACACCTGATACGATCATGTCGGGCTGGGCCTGAACGGCTTTTGCAACACGTTTTCCAATTGTGCCGAACCCATTTATTGCCACCCTCACGCCAGTCATGAGGCAACCTAACTTCGGAAGGATATCAAGATTGGCAAATACGGGGGGAAGTTGGCATTGTATCCCGTCATGCTCAATAGTTTACACTTCGACGCAAGCCCGAGGTAGCCAAGTGTCAGACAAGAGCATCAAGTTAAATCGCGATCTAGACAAGATGCTGGCTCAGGCGATAGAAAGAGACCTACTGGTTAGGATCGGGTGGGGGAGAGAAGGTGATGAAAAGCCCAAGAATGGCGAGATTGGGGCCCTCAGTATGCTCCCTGAGAATTCTAGGTCACTGCTTTTAGGGGAATTGGGGGAAGGTGCCGGATTATTGAATCGGGGTGGGACTGCAACGATTCAAGGATCTGTTTCATCGATTGCTGGGGGATGGATGTCCTCGGGAAGGTTGGTCATCGAGAAGGATGCAGGAAGTCGCACTGGATTTTGCATGAGCGGCGGTTCGATAGTCGTTCATGGCTCGGTGGGTAATTTTGGTGGGTCAAACATGTCCGGAGGCACTCTTCTGATAAGAGGGGACGCTGGATCGAACCTTGGCTCATCAATGGTCGGTGGAACGATCATTTTGATGGGATCGGCAGATTTCGGACTAGGCTCACATATGACGGGAGGGGTTATTGTTGTGTGTGGGAACCACCATCACTTGGACGACTCCGAAATGAAGTACGGTCAAATTACGGATGTTCCCCAAGAAGCCCTGGATCTAGCATTTTCCCTTGGCATCGAGATACCCTCAGGTGCAACTGTTCTCGTAAAAGCAGTGGATCATCCAAAGGATAAATTACCAATTCTTGAAAGAGGACACAATTTTGCAGGAATCGGTATCATTGCATCAGGGGCAGGCAGGAATGATCCCCACATTTCGCCCGATATTTCTGTGACAATAAAAAGCAGGCGCGAGGAAGGCCGGGAAATTTTACTCCCCAGGCCTTGGATGGAAATACAAGAAACAAGTACAAAAAACGGGGCGTCCATAGTTCTGAGGGATCCAAAACCCGAGGATCTATTGATCATCGGTAGCCATAACATTGGAAAGTTAGGAAGGGGCTCCTTAAATTGCTTAGGTTTTGTTCTCGACATTGATAGTCTCCCGACATTAAATGATGCTGAGGTTGAGGCCGTGATTGTTTCAATAAGGAGCAGAATGCCCCCCGGATCTCTAGTGATACTCTCAGACAGGGTTGACAGAGTAGATGAATTGGCTAGAAGGTCCAAGGAATTGGAGTTGGACGGGATATTAGTGGACGCCATATCCCTGGACTCGGCAGGCCCAACGGTAGCCCTACCAAGGATCGGTATGGCAAATAAAAAGCATAGAATTTCTGAAAATGGGGGTTTTGTCCTGATTAGGCTTGATGGGAAGGCTAGTCCAAAGAGGTTGATCATTGCTAAATCAGCAGGTATCGATGCAGTGGTTTCCCCAGAATTGGATGGCTCTGAGTTAGATTTTGACTCCCGGCTAAGAGGTATACTTCGCGAAATGGGGCTAAGCTCGATAAGCTCGACGAACAGATCAAACATCAGGGCCCTCGATCACAATGTTGCCATGCAGACCGGCTTAAGACTGGTTGGTTTGGAACGGCCGCTACCAACATGGACCAGGGGGGATTGAAATTCCCACTATCAAACTCCAACACGCTCAATTGAACGATATTCAAGAATTCAATGGGCATGTTTACGATTCCTCGAGATGGATATCTGATCTATCTCAAATAGGTGTGGTTATTGAGAATTCGAATGATTCCGAGATTGAAATTGAGGTCTTTCCGGACAGGCCCGACCTACTATCACATGAGAACCTTGCAAGGGCAGCGAGATCATTTCTAGAGAATGTCGATGCTCCTTGTGAAATTGATGTTAATCGTGGACCGGAGCAAATGGTGGTTGACCCTTCCATGGAATATGTGAGGCCTCACGTTTTCGCTGCGATTGTAAGAGGAGTTTACACCGGCAACAGTGATCTGGCTAAGGATCTATTTGTGCAATCATTGATGGACCATCAGGAAAAACTACACACGACACTTGGAAGAAGAAGGAAATCTGTTTCAATTGGGGTACATGACTTGCGGGGTGTCCAGGGTCCATTCTCAGTCTCCGCCGACGAAGGGGATTCAGTTTTCACTCCCCTGGGCGAAGAAAGGGAGATGGCACTCACTGAAATCCTAGAATTTCATCCCAAAGGTGTTGAATACGCTCATCTAATCGAGCCAGAATTGGGTTATCCATTAATCCGCGACTGCAACGGTAAGGTACTCTCATTTCCTCCAATAATTAATGGCACTAACACAATGGTGACAACTGAAAGCTCGGACTTCCTAATCGATGTTACAGGCTGGGACAGGAGGGCATGCCTTGCGGCTATAAGGCTAGTAGCCCTATCATTGTATGAGCGTGGAGGGACTGTAGAATCGGTGGACGTGCGTCAATGGGATGGCTCGCAATGGAGGCTTGACTTCGATCCGGTCGAATACAAAGTGCCTGAATCTCTGATCAAGATGATTCTCGGATTTGAGGTTGATTCCAGCATTCTAGAGGAATCCATATCAAAGATGGGGGGCAAAATCGTTGGTAAGGTCAGGGTTGATCAAGAAGCCATGGGTTCCAATTGGGATGGGACCGAGTCAGATGATCTTGCATATCTTGTCCAAATGCCTGCATGGAGAAGTGATTTGCTCCATCCTGTCGACATTGTTGAGGATTTAATTATAGGCATGGGGTTGAATTCACTTCCTGAGAAAAAATCACAGGTGAACCTACCGGGATCACCCTTGATCGACTCCTACACAGAAAGACGGATCAGGCAATCAATCAGGGCCTTAGGGGCTCATGAGGTCCAAACTCTGACCCTAACCAATGATGTCAAGGAGTTCCAAGACGTCAGGATGCACCCCAGAGGTGCCGTAACACGAATCCGAAACCCAATCACAAAGGAGCATGGAATTCTCAGGCAAAACCTACTACCGTCCTTATTGGAAATACTGGCAGCCAACAGGCATCATGAATTGCCACATCGGATTTTCGAACTGGGGGCTACTGTGATCGACCACCAGAATTCAACTTCAGTTGCATGGGCTTGTGCGGATGCCAATGCAGGATTCAGTACTGCCAAAGGGTTTTGCATGTCCCTGCTGAGGGACTTAGGGGCCAATGAAGACAACGTAAAATTGGTTGAAGGGCCCCCAAAAGAGGGGCCATGGTTAGCAGGACGAGTAGCGAAGGTAATGATTGGAGATATTCACATCGGAACCTTTGGAGAAGTAGATCCCAGTGTGTCATTCAAATTTGGTCTCAGAGTGCCGATCCATGCAGGAGAATTTTACGTGAATGCAATCTTTGATGCATTACCAGATCCTCTGTTCCGTTGATTACCATAAAACACTACGGGTGATACTCATAATAATCCTCCATTCTGGCTGATTCAATGAGGCCGCAATTGATCATGGCTGTTTTGCTGTTTTCAATGGTGCCTGCATACGAGGCACAACCCGTGGCAGGTATCACCGACGGTGCGACCATGGATGTAATCCTGGTTGGTGACAGGATGATTGACAGCGTGGGGAGCAAGGTGGAGATCGGCATAGAAGAATCATACCCCAATTCATCTACCCAGACCATATCTGGAGAAAATCTTGGTCTGGATGATCATCTGGGATTCTACGAGGAAGGCATGGCCCCTTGGTCCGTTGCATTGGACGATCAGTCGGATTTTTTAATTCTGCAACCCAAATCCACTGATATTGCTGTCCATGACGGTTCTAGCGGGGATGGATCTATTCTTGCAACACTGGAAAAACTTGCCGAAATTGCGGATGACATGCCTGCCGAGCCTGTTTTGTTCATGCCATGGGCGCACAAGAACGGAGATTCTAATCGGCCGATAACCATGGGTGATTTCACAAGCATGGACTCGCTCATTGTGAATTCGACAATCTCACTGCTTGATGGTCTTTCATCTGGTATTCGCTATGTGATTCCGGCTGGAGCAGCATTCAACATCGTTTACATGGATGACTTGGCTTTAGGGGTCAATCCACTTGATCAGAGTTCTAACTTCTCAAGCCTTTATTCCAATGAAGTGGAGGCATCTGAGGTTGGAGCTTTCCTGGTTGCTTGTACCGTTGTTGTATCACTATTCAATGATGACTGTACCCCCAACCTAAGGCCTAACTCCATTGATATGAATACCTCAATTTACCTTATCGAGGTAGCTCGGAGGGCAGTGAACGATTTGCCAGACACCCTGATGACACCTTATGAAGATGACAGGGCCAAGGTGAGGTTTAGGAATCTAGCAGGTGGGACATATACAATTCACCCCGGTTCTTCGATTGGTGTCACGTTGTTCGTTAGGAATTTTGCAGAAGAAGATCGGGTTGCGGTCGTGAATCTCACTGACTCTTCTGGCTGGAATTGGTCGTGGGAAGATGACCCCTTGGCTCTTGGTGCAAGATTGATTACCATAGGTAGTGATCGTGAAATTGCCCTCAAATTCCTAATTCATGCTCCTAAATCAGCTCCCGGGTCTCCAAGCGCAGGTTCAACACATCATTTTGAGGCATCGGTGATGGACCAATTTGGAATCAGGGACAATTGGGATTTCAGATTGGAAACAGGACGTCAAAGATCGATCCAGATTAGCTCCGGTGGAGGCTCGATATCGATGCCTCCGAATTCGATTTCGGTATTGGATATCGAGGTAAGAAACACGGGTAACAGCATCGATGACATCGGCGTAGAGCTATTTTCAAGCAATGACGGAGTTGAGCAAATTGGAAGCCTAATCTCGATCGATGGTTGGGGCGTAATTCTTCTCGATGAATCTATGGCGACGGGTGTTGATCCATGGAGCACAGGTCGAATACGAATGCAGATCTCCGCACCTAGTGACTCGACCGGGGCACTTGATTTTGGAATAAGGGCTGGTCCAGTGGGACTGCCCTATCAGGATATCTCATTCACTAGCGTCGTCATATCGACAAGAATATCCGGGTCGTTTTCCGTCGACGAGGGGGATTGTGAAGATATCGAACCCAGTGAAGACTGTGTTTTGGACCTGATTGTGACCAATGATGGCATTGGCTCAACTGTCTACAGTATCGAATATCGTGGAATTCCTGATTGGTTGGAAATTGAGTTGCCCGGTGAGATAGAACTGGATGGCGGAGAATCCACCAAAATTCCGTTGCCTATTGCAGTGGACGGTGAAGCGCAACTAGGTGTCACACCAGATATTGAGATTCGTATGAGAACGCAGGGTTTGGTCATCGGGATCGAGAAAATCAGTTTCACAATCTCATCGGAGGCAAGGTTGGAAACCAGAGGAGACGTAGTATGTGACGTATTATCCGACGGTAGAATCACGATGTCGGTATTTGTGGTCAACACAGGTAGAAGGGCAGATTCTATTGAGGCAGTTGTGGATATCAACAAAGACGTTGATCATGGCTTTCTTATCAATGGGGAATACACACAAGATCGTTTCCTCAGGTTTGACCCAATTGGGTACCAAGGGACCCTAGAAATTCAGGCATGGTCCAGTGCCGCTCAGGACAGTACAAGGCTCTCAGTGACAGCAACGGCATTAAGCAACCCAGGAAACTCTGTCGAAAGCGCCTGCACACTCAACAATGTGGTAAACTCGGTGTCTGATGAGGGCAGCGTTGGGCATCTCGGTTTTTTTCAGGTTCTTCTCATCATAGTTAGTTTGGCCATTTGTGTTTGTGGTCTTTGGATGTTCAATTCTTCCCTGAGAAGAAGGAAGATTTCCAACGCCACTACAGAGGAGCCAGACACGATATCTGCGGAGGAGTTCGCGGAGGGTTTCAAGAGATCAAAAAGTGAGATCAAACCCCACGACAACGAAGAGATTGCTCGGTCGAACAGGGCGCTTGATTCAGGATTGCTTGATAGCGTAATTCATGATATTGAAGAATTGCCTAATTCACTTGACCCTGATAACAAAGCCGTTAGAAAACGGTCAGGGGAAGATCTCAATGACATTTTGAAGGATTTGATTGATTGAGTTCCTATGTGATAGGTGTGGATGAGGCCGGGAGAGGGCCGGCTATCGGGCCTTTGGTCGTTGCCTCGCTTGCTGTACCCAAGGAAGACGTTCAAAGATTAATCAAAATGGGCGTGAGAGATTCAAAGAGAATATCAAAAACCAAGAGAGATATGATTGAGAAGGATATTTTCGAAACGATTGAAGAACGTGACTGGAAGGTTTGCGTGATCCCGATCAGCCCAGAATCCATAGACATATCTAGGTCTATCAAGTCGTTGAATGAGATTGAGGAAGAGGCTTTCGTTGAGGCAATTGAAAGTGTCTCTTCGGCGGACACAAATGCAAAGGTCAACTTGGATCCGATTGGTAATAATCCCAAATTATTCGCAATGAGGGTGTACAACAAATTGCATTCCAGAAGACCGAACTTACATTTTGAGAGCAGGAAGGGAATGGATGACAAGTGCGTTGTCACAGGTGCGGCCTCAATCGTGGCCAAACAACACAGAGATAGGGTGATATCAGACTTAAGCGATAATCTCGGGTTTAATCTTGGCTCTGGTTATCCATCTGACCCTATAACGATAGAGGCATTGAACCAGCTGACTCGAGGGGATCTCCCGCACGTCTCACTGCGTTGGACCTGGGTGACTACATCGAACGCTTGGAAAAATAACCATACGGTTCCTATACCAATCAGAACCACAAACGGTACTGTTTTACAGCGAGGGTTGAACCCAATTATCTGGAAGAAGGGGGTGGATTAAGTCATGGGCGATCTAATGGATGATGATGTGATACCCTTAGTGAGGAAATATGCTCTTCAAAACGCCCTAGAATATGATGGTAAGGGGCAAGTAGGCTCAACACTGGGGCGGCTGTTATCGGAACGGCAGGACCTCCGACCAAAGGCCAAAGATTTGATGTCCTTGGTTTCCAAAGAGGTGGTGGATGCAAACAAATCCATGAATGAAAACGGGGCAGATCATGTACGGAGAGAAATTGAAAACATCGACCCCAGCGCGGTTAATCGGGTTCGCCAAGAGAAAAACGCCGGACTGAAACCTCTAGAGAATACCAAGGGGGGAGTGGTACTCAGGTTTGCACCTAATCCGAATGGGCCCCTGTCTTTGGGACATTCCAGAGGTGTAGTTATCAACAAACACTACGTTGAAAATCACGACGGGAAGATAGTACTCAGATTCGACGATACTGACACAGTTGTGAAACCTCCGCTGGTCGAAGCTTATGATTGGATAATTGAGGATTTTGAATGGTTGACTGGTTCAAAACCAGACATTTCAATCAAGGCTAGTGAAAGAATGCCGATCTACCTCAAGTACGCAGAGAAACTTCTCTCGGAGGGTTATGGATATGTTTGCGAATGCAGTAGTGATGAGTTCAAGAAACACAGGATGTCGATGGTGCCCTGCCCTCACAGAAATAGGCCAGTTGAAGAAAATTTGAAACTTTGGAGGATTATGCTCAACGGGGGCAGGGAGCCTGGTGATGCTATAATTAGAGTCAAGACAGACATGACTCTTCCTAATCCAGCCCTTCGGGATTGGCCTGCATGGAGAATACAGAAGAATATCCATCCTGTAGTCGGAGATTTATACAACGTATGGCCATTACTCGACTTCCAGAGCGCAATTGAGGATCATGAGCAAGGTGTGACCCATATTATCCGGGGAAAAGACTTGATGGACTCGACCAGAAAGCAAATTCTGTTGTACGATCACTTTGGGTGGACCTACCCAGAGACATTGTATTGGGGGCGAGTAAGCATACATGATCAAGGTTCATTCTCAACAAGTACGATGAGAGAAGGCATAGATTCGGGTGTTTACGATGGTTGGGATGACCCAAGGCTTCCAACATTGATGTCAATGAGGAAAAGGGGTTATGATCCGAACGCCATCAAATCGTTCTGGACTGAAATGGGGATAACACAGAAGGACGTGGCCATATCATTGGACTCTCTCAATGCAGTTAATTCTGCCAAGATCGATCCAACATCACGTCGTATTTCAGTCATTTTGGACCCTGTTGAAATAGATATTACCGGCGATGTTCCAGAAAAGGCCGTGCTTCCATTCCACCCCGATAACCAATCACTTGGTAATAGGCATCATTCAACAAAAATGGGGCGGGTGGTAATTGAGAGAGTAGATCTCGAAGACGAAATAAGATTGAAGGATTTTGCCGACATTTCAAACGTCGAAAACAACTACCAGATAATCTCAACGAAGAAAAGCGACGATAGGAAAATAATCAACTGGATAAGTGCTGAGTCAATAAAGGATTGCACTCTTGTAATGCCAGATGGTGTTGATCTAGTCCGTAAGAGCTGTGTTGTCGAAGATACTGAATTATTCGTTGGAGAGGTCATTCAAATGGAAAGGAATGGCTTTGCAAAGGTAATGGAATGGTCTGACGACAGTCGAGTTCTTCATTGGCTACACAGATAGCGTTCTCTGAGAGATTTTAAGCGGCGGATTCAAGCAGTATCCCGCCGGGGCCTGGTCATGGGAAGGAAGCACGCGGGGACCATGGCTGTGCTAATTTTGCTTTTTTTGGTACCATTTACAGGCATTTCTAATGCCGAAGATAATGGATCATGCTGTGAGCAAGACGGATTCAAGATGTTCTTGACAGGAGAAGCCCAATCCGGGGGACTCACCCCTTTTGCTTCAAACCTAGACCAGAGATACTCTGCAGTCGTCACCCCATCGGTGTTGGGGGCCATAGAAATAGGAAAGTGGAGTACAGTGTGGTCCATTGACGATGATTATCCTGCCTCCGAATGGACCTTTGAGATTCCCTATGAGATAGAGGGGGCCACTGGTCTCCAATTCAATGCCACTGTGGGAATAAACATCGGGGGGAGTTATTACTCGGGGTCGTCAGGGCCAGGGCTACTTGTCACTAATGGCGTGTTATCAGTACCCATATCGATTTCGTCGGGCATGGTTTCGGAGGGAGACCAAATCCGCTTCACACTGGAGGTCCAGTCTTTGTCTTTCTCAGCACCTGGTGATAACGCAGGTATCAGATTCTATTGGGGAGATACAGAAGATGCCGGTATGTTGGCAAAATTTCCTTTTGGCGAGGCAACAATGGGTGATGTATCGGCGAATGATGGAATCGCCTATTTCCCCATTGAAATAAAATCGAATTACGGAATCGACCTTTGGAACAAGCGTAGTACAGGTTCCGCTACTGTCGGTTCCGAACTCCTGTCGACAAGTCCTGTAATCACAGAAATAGAAGATGGCGTCAGGATCGTGTTCGTGTGGCAATGGCCTGACTCTTACACTGGCTCAGGGGTCCAAGTGACCTTCAGAGTGAGTCCGCACCCCGGTGCAACGCTGGAATCGATTAGAACCTATGAAGTTGATATTGATGGTGACGGGGGGACCGGGGATTGGTATCCAGAGGAAGAGCCGAAAAGAGATTCAGGTACAAACTTGGAAATAGACATTTCAGGAAGGGCTAGTGCATCGATTGTCGATAAGGATCTCGAGATAACTGTTGACGGTGCTATGGCACAATGGATTCGATGGGGGCTGGATAATATTGGAAATAACACACTCAGTGGTAGCTCCTGGTGGAAAAATCTAGACTCGTACGAAGATTCTTTGTCTATGGGCGAGGAACACAATGGAAGGGTTGATGATGCCGAGAGTGCCGCTTTAACCCAGCACTTGCAGACCTCAGCGTCCAACATCAGGTCATTCATGAGCAACGGCCTAGGAGTGGATATCGAGTCTCTTCTCGGGGCAGATCTCGTTGATCTATCCCAGCGAGATGTTTCAATAGACTTCGGAGCAACCAGGGCTTTCTCTTCGGAATCGGTCACCATAATGATCGAAGCAAGATACACCCCGGGCATAGATGGAGGCACAGAGTTTCTTGTCAGAACATTCGTACAACCTGGTAAGTCTGACTGGTTTACCAACATTGATCTGAGTGCAGGATTGAGGGGATCCGCACTCGGGGGATTTGGGGCTGTATCATCGGGTGACATGGAAGTAGAGCATAGAAGGTGGATATTCCTAGAGACATTGTCCTTTAATGAACCTGATTTAGATCCTGAATTGATATTTTCAGTGACTTACGACCCCCCGTCTTCTCCGGCAGGTAGCCCACTCGTTTCTGCCCTGATACTTGTGTTGGTGATGTCGATAACCGCCGGTCTGTCACTTTATCTGACCAAGACTAGGATAAGGGCCCCCTCCGTTGCCACAGCGACCCTGTTCGGTTTCATGTCGTTCATAGTCTACGTTGGTGGATTCGACTTGCCTCTGGTGTTCGGCGTTGGCGCAGCCGGCCTGATTGGGGTTTTCCCGGTGGCACTAGTCTCGCCACGCAGCAAAAACAAGGGTATTGGTGCTAGGTCATTGCCTACAATAACATGCCCTAGTTGCAGTACGCCAAATGTAGTTCACAGCTCTGAAAGACCGTTCCGAACTACCTGCTCAGGCTGTTTCGTGACGCTGAGATTGGATTGATCACTGGATCATCAACCTTAGTTGATCCCTTTTGTAAGTCCAATCCTCTGGAATTTTACCGCTGTCTCGATAGTACCTAGCCAGTCTTCTAAGCCTAGATTCAGTTAACTCTAGTTGGCGGCGGTTGTGGATATCTTTCCTGTTGCCCGATTCTAGGTGGTCAATTATTCTCTGTGCTTGCCTCATGAGGTTCATCATATCCTCGGGATAACTTGGGTTCATGCCGTTCCTAGCAATTATGGCGGATATTCTTTCTCCAGTGGCTAATTTGACATCTGGAACCGCATGTTGATCTCTAAGTATTATACCGATTTCGGAGGTCGACTTGCCTTCACTAGAATACCTAAGAATCAATGACTCGATGTTATCCTTGTCGGTTTCTGACCATTTTGGTGGTGTGCTGATAAAAGGTCTTGTTGACCCGCTTTGTCCCTTGCCACCACTGTGCATCCTCGCCATAATGGGTATCCTCCGGTTCCAGCCGATCTGCTGCCCCTCTTTAACCGCTACGCAGGGGTTTAGACCCTGTGGCGTGCCCTGGCAAGGGCGCCAGGGGCAGTCGGCCATTCCCATGCAGGGGCTACAGCCCTTGCAGACCCGACTAAATTCCCCCCTTGGTACACCAATATGTCATCCCCTATTCTCGGTGACCCTGAGTAGCTAGATATGTTGGTAGAAAATAAGTCCCCTGACCATTTGAAGCCCTCGGTCAACTCTACCTTGGGGATGAGATTTGTATGCCTGAGCACCTCTAATGCAGCCTTTGAAAACGCAAATCTACCTCTTTTGCTATCCCATAATGCGATTTGCTCGGATTCTATCATGATCCTGTAGTCGGGTGCTTTACCCGTGATCTTTGCATTCAAGAGCCATTGATCTCCGCCCAGTAAATGTCTGGATATTGACTTAAAAGATTCCAAAAGTGCTGAAGATCTTTTTGGTTCTTTGAGTCCATAGGATTCCACATTCTTACGGACTGCCTCGGAAAGTCTATTCAGAGCACTCTCAGAGCCTGCCGAATCGAGCTTCCTCGTATCGATAACCACGGTGTCCTCTAGTTCGATTTCAATTCCAGAGTGATTAATTACCACCTCAAAGCCTACTCTTGAGTTTATTCTGGACATCATGGTCTTGATTGTGTACAATTCATCAGAATCCCACTCCCCAATAACTGGAATGTCGTATGATGAGGCTGGCCACAACACTTCTAGGTCCCTAGGAACGATACCCAGCGGGGCAGTGATCATTATTTCACTGACTGAACGTGAATTTATTGCATGTCTGAACCTAGAATGGCTGGGAGACCTCCTGTATGGTTTGACTGCGGAGCAAGGGAGTAATACCGCTATCTTAGATTGGTGTGGGTTTGGATTCCAATTCTCGGTCACCCGATCTTGCCAGTACCTAATTAATGGATCATCTCTCGAATCTCGTGAGTTGCATTCGAGTACTGTGCCGGGGGATACTGAGGATGCAAGTCCAGCATTTCCTGGATCTTTTATAGCAATTTCAGACATGAAATTATCATGTCTCCTCAATCTTTGAACAGAACGTGGGCTTGATAGGCAGCTTGCTTCAACAATCCGCCTTAGATTACCATCACGAATTGCCTCTCTTGTTTCATTGATCGAGTCTTTCCAAAAGCGTATTTGTTTGGTCCAAGCCTGCGTCTGATCCAAAGATATGTCTATTTTCCTGGGTCCGAATGCGGATATATGGATTCCTTTGGAGAATGCTCTTTTTACTCTTATTAGATCCATTAGGTCTACACCCATCCAGGCTAAGAGTGAGCAATTATCGGGACCTGAAATTCCCGGCATCCAGATTAAAGATGAGGGGAATCTCCGTTTTACAGAATCCAAGGATTTGATCAATAAACTATCATTATTTACGAGTTGAAGGGAGTCTACAAAGCAAATGATTGAGGGTTCGACTTCTAGGTTAGAGAGAGTCGAATCATGAAGTAGAGATTGGGCGGTTACGGGAAGAAAAGCATCACCATGGGGGAAGATTCCTGCGTCTGATTCAATCAAGCTGGGTGGGAGGGAAAGGCCTTCACTTGCCTCCCATACCACTGGGTCATCGAACGGCGGACATAAATTTGCTCGAGTTTTCATTCTTAATTCGGCGGGAGCCTTACTTGAGTCTCTTAGCATACGGAATGGTGCGTCTGCCACCTCCAGAGAGTCCTCGTCATCTATCAAGACCATTGAGGGGGTGTAGGCACTCGGATTGGATCTATCACCAATTGCGAAGATTCTGGCAAACCTCTCCCTCGAGGTCACAGTCCTTCCCAACGATGGTATGGTGACCATGTTCAACGGAAGGTAATCAATCGCTTGAAGGATTCTAAGGTGAGGGGCATCTGGGACTGTCATGAGATGCGCGGTCCCAATGGTTGTGATTGTTGTTATTTCATTGTTAGTCGGTCCAATCTCGTCCGCCCAAAACCTAGACTCTGATGTTCAGAGCGCATTGGTATCAGGCCCAACCTACATCACTTTAGTCTGTGATCAGGGAAGTTGTTCAGGTTATACATTGGAGGTTATTTCAGAATTCAATTCAACCTTTGAAGATAGTTTTTCGTGGTCTGGCAATGCAGAGGGGGTACTTGATTACCGAGTTGTCAGGGCTCCCGGTGCATCTGGAATCGCCCATGCGAGAGTATTAACTTCTGACCCTGACTACATCCACGAGACAGGGGACATTGGGGGCTCGTTGACGACGGTAAGCCTCAACAACAGTCTGCCCATCACAAATGGTTGCACTGACTCAATATGTGACATGTCAAAACTTACAACCAAGAGGATGTCTGGATGGTTGAATACTGGAGGAGATAGTGATTATTGGTTAATTTCTGCGAATAGCTCTACCTACATAGAAGAATTCCGATCAGAAGCCCCAGTTATAATTGAATTTTGGAAAATCGCATCCAATGGATCACGATTAATGATCGAGAGGTTAACCAGCACCCTCCAAGATGGTATCCATGAAATTAGCGGTCTGACCGTAGTAGCCGGCTCTGACGAGGAAATATGGATGGTGGTTTCTTCAGTAGAGCTGGATCGAAGAGATTCGGTGTACATGGCGAGTGTATTTGTCTCACATAATGAAAAAGACGCCCCATCAACGCACGAACAGTCATCGAGTAGAATTTATCAGTCTAAATCCAATTTCAAATTTGTAGGAATTAGTCATAAACAAAGTGACGTGGATTCTATTTTGATACCTGCTGGCGGTCGTTTTACCTATGAGATTCAGATTCTCAACTCTGAAAATAATGACTCTTTCATTTCCATTCACGAACACCTGTTGAACGGCGATGTTTCGGAAGATCTCGGTCCAAATAATGGAATTACATCTTCAGGGGCCATTTCACTGGAAATTAGATTCCATATGATGGTCCCAATGACCTATTCTGGAGAGATAGAGCTTACATCAAACTCAACTGATTTCTCAGGATTGTTATCAGGCAGGGATTCAGTATACCTCGGTGACGCTCCTGATATCCTGCCAACGTATAATGCCGATATCGATTATTGGCCTAGTATTGCTGTTGATTTGAATGAATCAGGTCCCGATGTATCGACATATCGACTTCAAGGAGATGTGTTTGGAATGGACATGATAGATACTTATCTAATTTCTATAAGTTCCGAGTCAGGATCACTGATCCGTGCTGTAGCAGAATCTGGGTCAGCAAGTATACAGATACAACAATTAACCCAATCAGGGACTTACCAGATTAAAAATTCAAGCAATGGATCTCAACTATTTCTTCCGATGGGAGTCCATGCAATTAGGATTGAGGGGTCTCCCCAAGATGGGGGAGCTTACTCATTTCTTATTTCTGCAAGCCAATCCCAGCCTATAGATTCTGGAGTTTTTGTAGACCTTTCCTCGAAGGCTACGCCCTACTACATTTTCGCAGGGCTTTTCCTCTTGGCGCCCTCTGTCTTGGTAGCATTCTTCATGAGGAGGGAAATTATCAATAGAATATTCGGTAGAGGCCCCGTAGATCCTTTTGATAGAGATGCCATCGAGAGTATAGTGGATGAATTAAGGAGGAGAGAGTCCGAAGGAGATGTAGAGGGTGCGCTGAAGAGTTTTCATGGACATGGTTTAACCACATCGAGAGCGAGTTTCCTCATTGAAAAAGGCCTGCCTGACATGGATATTACCAATGTCACGGTTTCAAACCCTATGGGAGACATTGGGATATGGCTTGATGATGCGAAGGAAGGGATACTAACATTCGGCATTCACGCTAAAGTTGATTGGAAACTAGCATGCCTTAGGTTATCGTACCCTGGCGGTACTCGATCTAAAATTGTCGAAGTATCATTGAAATCGATATTCAGCGATGATGAAGTTATGTTGGGCGACTTAGAAGACGGGCAGACCATTATGTCCCAGTTAAAATTGGACCCAATTCCTGAAATTGTAGAAATTGAGGTCACAGGGAGAGTAAAGGGTGAATCTGTGGCGATTGTGCCAAGAGACGCATTGGCATGGAGATGATTACCTCCGTCTTCGTTTTGCTTCATCTATTGCCGATTCCTGAGTTTCCTTACCATCATCTATCAATACTCTTAGCTCCTCAAGGACCTTTTTAGCCTTCCTTGATATTTTCCCTGCGGATTTCAACCTCAAAACCACAGTGACATCCCCCCTACCAGTGCGACGGTTGTTTGGGAACCCCCTCCCCTTGATCGATACAGTGTCTCCAGGCATTGACCCTTTTGGGACCCTGATTTTCAGATCTTCACCGTCTATGTGGGGCAATTCAAGTTCGCATCCAAGTGTTAAATCAACGAAGTTGATTGGTAGTGCCATCAAGAGGTCGCTACCATCCCTTTCAAACCACTTGTGGCTCTTGTGAGATATTTCGATGTATAAGTGGCCAGAGGGGCCCTTGGCATCCTTTGAAGCCTCACCATACCCGCTCATCCTCAAGCGGGTCCCGGACTCAATACCCGGAGGTATGGAGAACCTAACCTTCTTGTTTTTGTTTAGCCGGCCGTTCCCCCTGCAGGATGTGCAGCTCCTCGCGATTGTGCTCCCTTTTCCATTGCAAGCAGGGCAATCTGAAACGACTTGCTGTGTAAATGGGCCCACCCTTTGCATTCTTCTGAGTCGGCCATGGCCCTCACAGGTAGCACAGACTTCTACATCATCGGGAGTCAGGGCCCCTGAGCCATCACACGACTCGCAAATAGACATGACTTCGATATCAATATCAGCATCTAAACCCGAGAAGGCCTCTTCGAATGATATGGAGTGTCTGTATAGAAGGTCCGAACCTCTCTCACTCCGCCTAGACCTGCGTCCTCCGAAAATACTTCCGAAGATACTCTCAAAACCTCCTCCGAATAGATCTTCGATGTTGATGTCAACTCCTTGGAAGCCATCGGGGCCAAATGGGTTCCCCCCTGGCCTGTTGTGACCATATCTATCGTACTTCGATTTCTCATCCGGATTGGATAGAATTGCATATGCTTCTTGTACTTCTTTGAATTTGGATTCCGAGTCGGGATCGTCAGGGTTCTTATCCGGGTGAAATTTTCTTGCCAATGATCGGAATGCTCTTTTTATATCATCTGAACTCGCATTACGATCAAGTCCTAGGACCTCGTAGTAGTCCCTCTTTGCCATGCGCACCCCGTACTATTGCTCAGGGGGGTTCTCTTTCAATCCGACGCAGGCTTTACTTACTTGCTCCACAATATGCACAATTAGCCCCACTCTCATTCTGGGGTATTCCACAGACTCTGCACACACCGGGAACGTTCGCATCCACCTCAGCCTTGATTTTTCCCTTCTCAGCCCTCTTGGTGGCTATTTTTTCTGCCCGCCTGTCCACCCACCCGAATAAACCCCGGGTTTTAGCCGGCTCCTCATGGATTCGTTGAGCCCCTTTCTCATTATTCCCGTATCCTGCGTCGAAAGCGAGATTCACTCCGCCTACCCTAATGTCAACTGGCTCTTTCTCTCCTATGTCGAGTTCGATAGATTCCTTGTTGATGCTGGATACTTTAGCGGGAATATTCATTTTCCCCCCCCTAGTTTTCCTTGTCTCAAGCTTTGCCAACGCTTCATCTGCTCTCGACCATAAGCCTGCGTCCTCCTGATTGTAAATTTTGTTGAGTCTGTTAATTGCACTCGATCTCAGATACTCATGGTCCTTGCTTTTATTGCCCCTAAACAGCAATAAAATTCCGATAAAAAATGCGCTTCCGTGGAGTATCATCGTGCTATTTCTATCCGAATCTAAAATAGAATCGACCGTGGGCAATATCATTCTGATTGCCAGCAGAATAATTGTGGGTGTGAACAGCAATGCTACTGAAACCGGAAAGGATCTGTTGGCCATGGCCATCCGTGACACTTCATTGCAATGAATGTGACTTGTTGACGGTAGATATGATGTACATCATGTGCTCTGGTGTTTTCATGAGGATCGTCGTAGCAACCACTCTTCTTCCTCACGAACATCCAGAATTAGTTGTGGTCGCGACTCGACAATTCTTTCCAGATTGGCATCCAGGGGAAATTCCACCCAGGAATAAATTCCCTTCAGATTCAACCCCCACTAGGATGATATCTGATGTAGGGAGCCTCGATGGAATAATTGAAAATTGTAGGAAGCACAGAATTTTGGACACTGCGTTGGATGCAATGACCCTGCACTCTGAGGGCAATACAACCCATTTTTCACTATCAAGGCAAGCTGCAAGCGTAGGAAGGTGCTCCTTCGTCTTAGAGGAACCACCAGTGGGAGGATGCATTGATGTGACTGTCACACATGAAAATCTGGATCTCTACCTCACTGAACTCACGTATCACCAAGGGAGAGAAGAATATCCTCGATACCCGAACGATGACTCTTCTATGAATGAGGATGGAAGCTCGTCTGTCTGGGTCTCGAAACGAAGGAAATAGCTCAAGGTATGCCTTCATTCATCCATTCTGTGATAATTGGTAGATCTGCGGGCAGCCAGTTCACATCATCTAATTCATCCTTCTCCAACCATCTTGACATATCATGTTCCATGAGAATTATCGAATTTGGATCGACGACGCCACAATCAATAATCCTCAGATCCACTATCCTGTCCTCATATCTGTGGGAAATTCTGGCAACCTCGTCCATGGCAGAAACAGATATGCTCAACTCCTCTAGAATCTCTCTTTCCACAGCGGCACGTTCAGACTCGCCCTCAGCGATTTTCCCTCCAGGGAATTCCCAGTATCCAGACCATTGATCCTTCGGGGGTCTTCTGCAGGCTAGGACTCTTCCCAGTTCATCTTTGATCAACGCCCCTACGACGTCCATCTTGGGGATGGAGATCATACTTTTCAACAATGTTCTCACCAAAATAACCTGTCTATCAAACGAAATTCTCTGGATTGGTGGTAAATGGACAAATAAGATGGGGATCTTCTCACCTCCTTCCCTGTTTTTTATTTCCGTCGATAAAGTTCGGAAATACGTCTCATTGCAGACAAAATTGCCGCAATCATGACTTATTTTTAGATCATCATGCTCTTCTACCAATTCATCCAATAGATGCCTGCTGTAAGTCGTTTCAAGGTGATTCTGGGCCTCGTCCTCAACAATCCCGTGTATTTTCCTCCCAGAATTATCTTCTTTTTTCATATCCAATTTGTTCTCAGCTCGGATTTCGATACAGACATCAGATCTTTCGTACGCGACACCAAGCAGTAGTGCCCCGGTGAAGGATCCCGATAGAATCTCCTTACTTGGTTGTAATGAGCCGGCTTCGTCTACAGATAGAATCTTGGTGGTCAAGAAGTTGGCCATGGACCCCGCTGCGGAGGCCTTGGCGACATCCCAAGAGTGATTAGAGGTCATTCCGTCGAAGGGCTCAAATCCAGTCACCAATATTCTTCTATCATTTTGGTTGTTGTCCAGGATAGTCCCTCCCGCAAAAAAATAGGATCAATTATTTGTTGAATGAGACTTCTCGATGACCATGGTCCCAACCGAGCTCACCGTTAGTGTCGACTCGAAGCCACCTGCTAGGGCCACCCCCTTAGGTGTTTTGAGAGCGATTTGGAATGAGCTCAGCGGGGGAATAGGTCCATGGGGGGCCCTGCGGCCTGCGTTCTCGATTTTGCTGGCGATCGTGCCCTTCCTGTACCTCGGGCAACATTTCAACAGGCAGCACAGAAAAGGAGCGTGGTGGTTCATCCTCCAACTCCCACTTCTTCTGACTATAGTGCTTTGGCCACTAATCTACGTTTGGTCCATCATTGATTCTTGGTGGGTCTCGAACGGGATTGTTTCTGGGCGGTCGAATTGACCTCAGAAATCCTCAGGAAATTTCATCGGGCTGAATAAGTGCCCTGGGCTCCTAGACTCTGACAACTGTGTCCTGATTAGCATCTCCCAATCGCGAAATAGGGCTAGTGCAGATGAAAAAGGGGCCTCTACGGCGTTGATTGCGGTTCTCATCAATGTGTCTAGGATGTCCATCCTGTCTTCATCCAGCGAATCCAGAAGTCTTTCCAATGGAAATGAGTCGATCAATGGTGGCTTTATGTCCCCGTCGAATGGGGTGGGGGAAAGTAAATGCGAAGGTAGTTCCTCATCTGAATCATTTGCTATTTCCTGTAGCTTCTCGAGTAGGATCCTGATGTATTTTGAGATCACCAATGCCACTTCAACGATGGGCATGTTGTATTGTTTGACGAACGAGACCATGTTCTCCTGTATGAAGAGGATTCTTTCCTCCAACGGTTGCTGGGGACTGGGGATCTTAGCAGAATCGTCCAAGAATGACACCTCAGGGTACTGTTCTATCGTCATATCTTATGGGCGAGCCTGAATTGCCTCGTATGCCATCGAGGAGATCATCGGCAATTTCGAACCTGTCATTCAACCAATCTCCATCAGTGTCCCAGTTTGTTGGGCTAGTGCCCTCAGCGATTGAATCCCCATCGTAATCAAGTAGCCACCAACCATATGGATACTCGCCTAGTCCGGTGTTCGGAAGATGGAACTGATCGCCAGCAAATCTCTGGAACGAGTCGGTCCAATTTCCACTCATGATCACATTGTCATTAGAGGTGTCTATCTGAGTGTAGTCTTGGTCGTTATCATCTATGATTAACGCATACAAGTTGTCGGTCTGACTTATCCTGTTCATTCGGAGATAATTTGTGGATAATGATCCGCCATTTCCACAAAGACCCAGGATTACTTCTCTAAATTGCCATCCTTCCTCGACTTCATTTCCTCTGCAATCAACGAGGGGAGCCGCTCTGACGAGCGCCGGTGAAGACAGCGTTGCATTTACTATGCCAAAATACTCTTGAAAATTCGTATATGGGATGTATTGACAGCCCCCCAAATTACACTCATAATCGCCATCCTTGTCAGCATCGCCACCTACGTCGGTAGGATCAGTTGGATCTAGGGTGAACCATGTCCAATTCAGGATTGGCCTCATGATTGAGCCACCATTTATGTTTACAGGTTTCCAACTGTTGGAGGAGATTTGTTGCCAGACAACCTCAATTTGCATCAATGAGGACCAGTTGTCATTCATTTCATTCCAACCAAGATGATACTCATAGAAATCAGGCAACATATCGCCATCGGTGTCATTGTCCAACGGGTTTGTCCCGTATTTGAGGATCTCTCTTCCATCTGAAAGATTGTAGTTTTTGTTGTAAGAGATTACGGAACCAGTCACAGAAAATTCTGGTTCCATGAGGAGAGAATCTCGATCAGTGTCGTTAGATAGAGGCAATGTACCATTTCTGTATTCCATCAGATTTGTGAATAGTAATGGTGTTGGGCCCGCGTCGATCTGATCAGATAGATTTGAGGGTTGGAAAACTCGATTATCCCAAGTTCCCTGAGTAGCAGCTACGTCTGAGGTCGTCCTGTCATACCATCCATCTGAATCGGGATCGTATGAGCCATCCAGCGGGTTCAATGGGTTTAGTGACCATCTCAATTGCGTTTCTGGCAAGGGCAACCAATGTCCAAAGATAGAATAACAATATTCCCAACCATCCGGGAGGCCGTCCATGTCAGAATCCTCGTTAGTTGGGTCGCTTATTCCAAGGAGGGTTCGGTTGAAGCTATCTGGATCAAATTGATTGATGAGGCCCATCCTTTCTAGGGATTGATCTGACTTACTAGAGAAGGTGTCATAGAGGCTTTGTATTGCCTCATCCTCTGAAAGCTCGCCCTCAAACCTGAGAGCATTGATGGCATCATTGCCATACGAGACTGTACCAAATCCTGAAGGTATGGTGTCGACAGCGAGGAGCTTGCCATAGATTCGAGATTCATATTCCGCCAGATTAGTGAAAGACTCTGAGGGAGAGATCGTACCATCCCCATTGCAATCCCATGAATCTCTATCAGAGTCACGATATATGTCAGTAGAAGTCAGAGGATTGATGGTCCACTCATTTGCCTCTAGATCCCACTCAGTAAACCAGTATTCGTACCCATCACTCATTCCATCCCGATCAGTATCTTGTTCACTTGGATCGGATACCCCAACAAGTGATGCCAATAAGGGCCTCATGAAGCCATCTGACTGCCATTCGTTGAATTGCGAAATTGCGATATGTGCCCTGCCCTGTTTGGTGAACAAGACTCTGTACACCCTGTTCATTGACTCAAGTGCGTCCAATGACGATGCCTCTTCATGGAACCTTGGAGCATCAGGAGGGGCTAGGGCACCGTTCTCGGGATTTGTATTAGTCAAGTTCAATTCGATCAAGTCAGTGAGACCATCGCGATCTGAGTCGTAGTATCCGTCAGATGGTACCAGTGGGTTCAATGTCCATGTTTCCTCCTCATAATTCCACTTTGTAAAAATCATCTCAACCCCATCTAGCAACCCGTCACCATCAGTGTCGGGATTATTTGGATCCGCTGTAATCGGGCTGTCTGGGTGCAACAGTCTCGCCGATTCTCCGAAGGACGCCGTTGAGTCTGCGGTCAACCAAGGTGTTGGGAGCCAATCTCCCCCGCTGTTCAGAAGATAGAATTGGGGCGCTGTGATGAGTGGGTCTATTTCGCTCATGTTACCTTGGATTGAGTTGTACTCCTCCCAATTAGTCAAACCATCTCCATCTGGATCACCTACATCATCATCACCGTTAACAGGATTGAGTGTCCATTTATCCTCAAAAACAGACCATCTTGCGTGGTAAGCCTCCCACCCATCTGGCATGCCATCTGAGTCAGTGTCCGAAGAAACTGGATCTGAGGAGCCAACATCAAGTTCGGTAATTCCTGTCAAAAGGCTGATCACCTCGGTGCTTGCTAAATCACCAAATGAACCCTGTGGATCGCTTATTTCATCTGAAGAATTGAATAGCCATGTCACCAAATTTTCTGGGAGGATCTCAGAGAAAGACCACGCTCCCCCAACCAGAATCTCCGTTCTCAGGTGATACTCGAACCAATTGACAAATTGCTCTTCGATCGAGAGGTTTCCGTCTCCATTTACATCATAGCCATCGCCATCTGGATTTTGGAATGCATCAGATCCATTCAGAGGGTTGATTCCCCTATTGTTTAGATTCCATGAGCATGCATAGCGAGCTTCCCAACCATCAGGCAAGGAGTCGCCGTCGGAGTCAATGAGGTTTGGATCAGTCGCGACCCACGATGCAGCGCTTTGGGCCGACTCTCCGTGTGTTGTCAGGCCATTCTCCCTGACGGTCTCCAACAAAACCGACCAACGATACTCACACGCATTAGTTAGACCATCACCATCTGCATCCTCGTTTGCATCTGATGGGTCAAGGGGGTCTAGCGTCCAAAGATTTCCTCCCGTATAGTCAACACCTATCCAGCGTCTGTTTTTGACCTCCCATCCATCTGGCATCCCATCCCCGTCAGTATCTGGGTTCGTTGGGTCTGTTGGAACGTCTGTCCCGCCTCCTGATCCGGAATTAAGCCAACCTGCCAAATGGACCTGCCTGGCGAGAATGCCGTCCGATTCATCGCATATCTGTTGTGGTGTACCAGGTCCACCGGTTGACAGATAGTGGCACTGAAATACAGTAGAGTCGTAAAACCATCCCCAATACTCCTCCCCATCGGATAGGCCATCTCCATCAGAGTCTACTAATCGAGGGTCAGTTCCATTCGATCCGTTTTCGGATATGGAGATGTAGCGAAATTCGTCTAAGTTTGTCCACGGAGCTTCAAATCCGAATGGCCCATCAACATCGAATCCATCGGTATCCTCGTCGCGTGGTGCATCGAATGGGTCCGTTGGATCAAGGCCATGATAGAACTCCCATCCATCGGGCATGCCGTCGTAATCAGAGTCAGGAGATGTCGGATCAATTGGGTGGATATTCATGTATTGTCCAGACTCAACCCCAGAGGCTATCCACTGTTCGCCATCGGAAATCCAGGAGACAACATCTGAAATTGGACCTTGCATAGTGACGGGGGGTTCGATCATGCCCAATATTCCACTACCATCGCCTTCTAATGCCCACAAACCATCCCTTGAGCCAACGAGGAGCATGCCCGGGATTTGTTCGATAGATAGTACGTCATTCCCACCGGACAACCATGCTTCAGGATTGAACATTCTGTCGTTTGATATGGCAAAAAGTGGGTCAAATATTAGATCCTCAAGATCGATGAAATGAATGCCCGAGGGAGTTCCTAGCCACACACCTGTCACCTGCCCAATCTGCCCATTGCTGGTAAGTATGCCCGCAGGCTCAAGCAGGTTCACAACAGCCGATTTAGATGAATTAAGTAAGTCTGCAATTCCAACAAAGGTCTCTGCATTGTCCCTGGTGTATACCCAGATAGGTGATCCGAAGGTATCTGAGAGATCATTGGTCGTCCAGCGGATCAACCCTGCGTCCGTACCGACCAAAAGAAGGGGTGTGTCGCCCGGTCTGTCCACATGTAGAGAAATGGACCCCGTAGCGTTTCTAGATCTGAGAGTCTGTTCAAGCACCTCCACGGTTGTGGGATTCTCGATTGAAATAGCCCCTTGGTCAACATTGACTCTTGTTGTGTGCACATTCCCATCTTTTCCGAAAATGAGGAGGGCCCCTGGCCCCATTGATGTTGACAATGGGTTAGCGGACAATATTGGGTCTGATTGAAGGAAGATGGACGAGTCGAGGTTAAGACCTTCTTGCGTGAGTTGAAATGCTCCGATACCGAGATTAGATGTGAGTACGAGGGCGACAGAGTTGTCCGCCAGAGATATTAGCAAGGAATCAGATATTGTTCCAGGCACAGGTTGGTCGAAGATTTGGGTCGTGTAGGATAATGGATCTAGGATTGTCACTCCGTTTTTAGAGGCGATTACGACAATTCCTTGGTTTTCCGATACGTGGGTGCCGACTATCGCCGAGTCCGAAATTCTCGGTTGTGACGTCTCGGTCAAAAAATCTGCATCCAGCGGTCGCTCCACCGAGCTGAGATACAAACCGGGCCGAACTGAGTATCCATCGTCTTGTGATATCTTGAACTCCTCATAGTTACTGAGTGCCTCGCCCCACATCGACGTAGCGATTGAGTTGTCAGGGGCTACGATTCCGTCTCTGTTTGAATCCCACCCATCCTGATCAGAATCAAGGATCGCATCTGATGCATTCCTGGGATCTAGGCCGTAGTGATGTTCCCAGCCATCAGTTATTCCATCGCCACTCACTGCTAGTGGCGTAGGAACTCCGTCAACGATGGCGAATGTGTCGGAATCTGGGTACCTTGGGTCGCTACCCAGCCAACCGGGCAATCCAGTTTCTGACTCCATCATAGATTGGCATGCTCCTTCGGTTATCCCTGGTATAGGACCCTGGCACCAGAGTCCGTCTCTCTCATCGATCCAACCATCAGGCTGAGCATACCTGTATTCTTCCGAGCTCGTGAAACGCTCCCCGGGTTCTAGTATTCCGTCTCTGTCGAAATCATATCCATCTCCGCAGCCCCATTCAAGTAGGCCTAGGCATTGATCTGGATCCTCGATTGCATCCCGGGGGTCCAGTGGGTCAAAGTGGAGGCACACCCAAGCGGTAGATGCCTGATCAATGTATCCGGCTCCTCCATCCGTACACATGCTGATCTCAAAGCCATCTGGAAGGCCATCCCCATCAGTGTCTGACCGCCTTGGATCCAGGTACTCCCTGAATCCGCTCTCTGTTTCCTCAGGGGATTTTCCTGTTAAGGATAATCTGGTAGTAAAACAGGACTCTAGGCTGTATGGCCAGCAGAATTCCTGCAGGGCACTTGCGCCATCTCTGTCATAATCGCTGAGGTTGTCCGTGGAGTCCAGTGGATCTAACCCTGTCACAGTGAAGTCACCCTCCAATGTAGCAATACGAAGAGGTTCAGAAAAGGCGCTCTCATGGACATCTGGGATTAGATCCTCGTCTGTGTCGACGGCGATTGGTGCTCCTCCGATTGCCTCTTCTGGGTTAGTGGTTCCGACAGGGCTCTGTGGCCTAGTCTGGGAAAGGAAGAGGACGCTTGAAAGCATGATTATAGCGAGGAAAGCAGCTGTTTGTTTCCTCCTCATGTGGGTCCCCGCCCTCCGTTGATTCTCAGACCATATATCACCATGATGGAGCGGTGTTCGTACGACGGCCATAATTCTGGCAATGCCTATGCTCGCAATCCTAGGACAGATTCATTCATTGATCGACTTACGCACGCTGGTATTGTGCCCCTCGAGATTACACACCTAGGCTCTGGTAGCTCAGGCAATTCAGTGGTGTACAAAAACGAGGACACGGTATTTTTGATAGATTGCGGGCTATCAACAAGGCAGATGGAAAAAAGGCTTTTTTTAGCAGGAATAAATCCGAGTCAGGTTGACCATATCCTCATCACTCATCATCATGCAGATCACTCTAAATCCGCATTGAAATCTTCGAAAAAATGGGGTGCAAGATTACATTCTAACTTGGAAACCGCGATTAGGTTGGGTTGGCAGCCTATGTCGGAGGTCCGAACCTTTTCGGATCTAGATCGAATTGAGATCAATCATAACGTTAGCGTCATGCCGATTCCAGTGCCCCACGATGACGCAGACAATGTTGCTTTCATTATTTTCACCGGAGGGGAAAGGGCTGCTTACGTCACTGATTTGGGTGAAGCCACAGATGAGTTGAAGAAGCATCTAATGGGATGTTCCCATATCTCCATAGAGGCAAATTATGATCATAATAGGCTTCTCAACGGCCCTTACCCCGACTCACTGAAAAGAAGGATTTCTGGGCGTGGTGGCCACTTGTCCAATCTCCAAACCGCAAACATCCTGCGAGATGTAGTCACTGCATCAACGAAATCTATTGTGCTCTGCCACCTTTCTGAGAAAAACAACGCCCCTCACATAGCAGAAAGCGAAGCCTTGATGAAAATTCACGATTCCTTCGATGGTGACCTATCAATCTCCGGGAAGATAGGTCCTGAATTTACACACAGAATAGGAGAAAATGCAAGCAGGAGAATTTCGATAGATCACTGATTACCTTCCCATTAATGCCCTATGCACTGAATTTTGAATTTCCTTCATCCTTGTATGGGCCCCTAGGTCTTTGAATACGGACAGGGATCTTTGGAGGTATGCGACCCTCTCGGATCTGTCACCTCTGATTGTCCCCAATCGAGCTAGAATTTCCGCTTGCAGTAGCCTGAAGTCGTTCGCTTCGGCAATGGAGAGGGCATCCAAGTAGTGTTCTGATGCCTCAGAAGTTCTGCCAACATCAACCAGAACCTGACCCAGCAGCATCTCTGTCTCAACAGCATTGGTCGGATTGGCTTCTTCTGAGAACGTCTCAAGTGCCGCGTTGTAGTGTAGTAAGGATAGCTCCGAGTCTTTCGTCTTCGCATAATATCTTCCAAGAATTACCCTCGATCGTGCGTGTAGTTGGTGCTCATTCAATTCCAGAGACAAATCATGAACGCTCATGGCATGTTCCCTTGCTCTCTCAGACTCCCCGATCTCGAGGAAGCCATCGGCTAGTCTCAACCGAGCCGATATCAGTACTCCTGCATCTTCGACCTCTAGCATTTCCTCAACGTTCTGATAAACCTCTCTTGCCCTACGATCGTCCCTTCTTTGCCTGAATATTGCACCCATGCTAATGTATGAGTCTGCAGCGCCCTTGGCGTCATTTGTCTTGATTTGAAGGCCGAGTGCTTGCCTCAGCGTCTCAAGAGCATCGTCTAGTGCGCCACGCTTGACCTCGAGATCGGCCTGCGTTGAGAGGATTCTCGACATTCTACGTGGATTCTTCATCCGCTTTGCAATGGATGCTGCGGAGTCAAGCTCCTTTTCTGCCTCGTCCCATATTCCTTGAATGAGTAAAATTTCACCGGAGAGCTCATGCACCATTGACTGTGTATCAGGGTCAAGTCCGTCATCGTCTATGGCCCTGAGAATTCCGAGCAGTTCTGTATGACCGCCTTTCACCAAATCCTGGCCATGGCTTTTCAGTACTCCTGCAAGGGCATCGAGATCATTGGCCATATTCAGATGATGAAGGTGTTCTATTCGATCTCCGGTTGTCATTGACTGTTTTCCGTACCATTCAGCAGCATGTTTATGCAAGTCTCGTTGTATTTGCTCATCCATCGACCTAGATGAGAATTCCCTGACCAAATCATGGACATCTAACTCATCTTGGTTTGCCCTCCGTGCTAAGCCTCTATTGATCAGGCTCTCAATGGAGTCTGAGGTTGTCTTCTTGGGGAGTGCCTCCACAGGGATGGGCTCTCTGAACACAGAGATTGCGCCCAGAATGTTCTTTTCGTCTGAGGTGAGCCTGCTGAATATCTCC
>Ga0208878_1000083_pt1 | contig 29978 bp, 23 predicted proteins | sample Knorr_S15_td_Sur_FD_185600 | JGI IMG/M metagenome (GOLD analysis project Ga0208878, IMG submission 185600) | Marine microbial communities from Southern Atlantic Ocean transect - Knorr_S15_td_SurfaceA_ad_5m_LV_A (SPAdes) (version 2) | ecosystem: Environmental > Aquatic > Marine > Oceanic | place...
TTAATTAATTATCCTAACGCTCCAAGGGTAGTACCAGATAGATTCCAGCCACCACACGACAGGAATGCTTTTGAATTTGATGGAAGTAAATCATTTGTTGATGTTCCTGACCAAATTTTAGCATTAAATAGATCAAGATATACTATTTCAGGTTGGTTTAGATCGTTTAATGATCCGGCAGATAATCCAACACTATTGAACTTTACTGTTGACGGGAAAGAGAAAGGGCTTAAGATAGGAATTAAAAATAACAAACTAGAGATAGGAATCGGTAATGGGACTGGTTACTCTGTTAAGCCTCTATCAACTATAGGTACCACTGATCTCCTAGCTTCATGGAATCATTTTGTACTAATCAAAAATGAAAATAATTATAAGGTATACCTTAACAAAGAAGAGATATATTCTCAAGATCTAAACAATACTTCTTTATCTGGAATTTCTGCAAAATTATTAATGGGAACAGACCTCTCTGGAAACTTTTTCAAAGGTAGGATGGATGAGTTATATGTTATAGGTGATACAATTTCTAACGATGATATATTAGGACTTTATTACGGAGTTTCAACATCTCTAGTAAACGCTCCTGACGATGGAGATTTAACAAATTTTGATGTTGACGGCTCCTTTACATATGTTCACAGTGGTAAAGATGGTGATTTAGTTGATAACTTTATATATGAGCTTTCCGACGGTGAATGTACTGATCTTGGTAAAGTTACAATTATAATTAATCCTGTTAATGACTGTCCAATTGGTGTTGATGATACAATAAATGTAGATGAGGGAGGGACGGTTATTTTAGATGCTCCTGGTCTTTTGGCAAACGACACAGATGAGGAAGGGGATGATTTAAAAGCATTTAAGTTCATTGATCCTCTTTATGGAATTGCTACTATTAGTGAGGACGGAAAGATAGAATATATACATGATGATTCGGAGACTACTTTAGATTCTTTGAGGTATATTGTAAAAGACTCAATCTGTGGGGATACGGCAACTGTTTACATAACAATAAATCCTGTTCCTGACTGTCCTATTGTTGAGGACGATGTATACTATGTTACCGAAGGAGATACTCTTACTGTAGATTCTTGCTTTACTCAACCACTTAATGTCGGATCAAATTTTGAAAATTGGAATATCAACGAGCCTAATAGCTCAGGTAATGAAAATATTGGAGAGATACTATCTACTGGTAAGTGGAATGATCACAAAGATACACTTTCTCAGAGGTATCTGATGGAAGTCAATAGCTTAACAACATCAAAGTCTGGATATACATATGCTGGTCAGTATGATGGTCACTCCTATTTCATTTCAAATCAAACCTATAAATGGTTTGATGCTAAAGCACATGCAGAGTCTAAAGGAGGTTATTTAGCTATGCTAAAAACTAAAGAAGAAAATGATACTGTTGCAACAATGATATCTGAAAGTCTCCATTTCGGTTTGTACCAAGATACAGCAGATCCCTATTTCTCAGAGCCAAAAGGTGGATGGAAATGGGTTGATGGAAGTTATTTATATGATTCTGGTGGAGATAGGACCTTGTGTGGAGTATTGTTAAATGATAACGATGGAGGTGCAGATACTATATTTGTTAGTGACTGGACACTTCCAGTTAACGGAGTTTTAGATAATAATGAGATAAAGTTTGATGGTAAATTCACCTATTATCATGATGGCAGTCAACTTGGAGACACGATAGAATATAAAATAGAGAGTGAGTTATGTGAAAGTGATAGCTATGGAAAAATAATAATAATTCCAATCAATGTTAATGATTGTCCTGAAGCTGTAAGAGACACTTTCTACATTGACGAGGGCGCAACACTTGATACCTTAGGCATACTTTTAAATGATATAGATGTTGACGGTGACAACCTGCGTGCTGAGAAAGATACAATAAGTTCAGGGTATGAGAATCACGGTATAACACAGATTTTCCCTAATGGTAGGTTGTTATACCAGCATGATGGGTCAGAAACATCTCTTGATAGCATAAGCTATAAGGCTATTGATCCTTCTGGTTGTGCAGTGCCTTCAAAAATTATTATAATAATAAATAGAGTTAATGATATACCAGTGGGAGTTGATGATTTCTACTCTGTATTTGAGGGAGATACTCTAGTTGTTGACGAGATTAATGGATTACTTTCTAATGATTCCGATGCAGACTCTTTGAGTCAATTGAAGGTACTTATAATTAAAAATGTTCCTGTTGGAAAATTAGATATTAATGATGACGGATCATTCACTTATATTCACGACGGTTCAGACGATCCAAATGAGGTTTGCTTTACATACAGAGCTTATGATGGTGTTGTTGGTCCTCCACCAGGTTACTCTGATGAGACAGAAGTTTGTATTACCATAAAAAATAGATTACCTGTTTGCGATGGAGAAGAATTTACTATTCTTGAGAATGAAGTACTAACGACAGATTTAACAAATGGAGTACTTTCAAATTGTATAGATCCAGATCCGCAAGATATATTGACAGTGATATTAGACACACCTCCAACCAACGGAGCCTTTGTATTAAATGATGATGGTACCTTTACTTATGATCACGACTGTTCTGATGATCCTGACGAAACTTTCTTCACATACTTTGTTACTGATGGAGAAGATACTACAAAGGTTAGTGACACAACAAGAATTATTATAGAGAATGAGTGTCCGGTTGGAAATGATGACCTCTATTCGGGGGTTGATGAAGGAGGTATACTAAATATTGGTCCTTTTGACGGTGTGCTATCAAATGACACTGATCAAAATTCATGTGATATTTTACAGATAAAACCTCTTGATCCACCTTTATTTGGAGGGGTTGTGCTTAATTCTGACGGTTCATTTGATTACACTCACGATGATAGCGAGAATTTTGAAGATAAATTCACGTATCTTCTTAATGATGGTGAATGCAGCACATGGGATACGGTTACTGTCACAATAAGAATAGATCCTGTTCCTGATACTCCACCGGTAGCTCTTCCAGACAGTTTTCCTTGTATTGATGAGGGAGGTTTTATTCAGATGGTTTTACCAGACGATGGAGTTATGTCAAATGATTATGATGATGATCCAGGTCAGACACTTAATACTGTATTAGTTGTGTATCCACTACATGGTACTCTAATATTAAATCCAAATGGTACCTTTATTTACACTCATGATGGTGGAGAATCTACATCGGATTCCTTTACATACTATGTTGTTGATGATACAGGTCTAACAAGTGACACTGTAAGTGCAAAACTTTGTATTAATCCAGTAAATGATTGCCCAGTTCCAGTTGATGATGTATTTACCATAAATGAGGGAGAAATAATTGATTCTACATTGATTTTTAATGATTTTGATGTTGAAGGCAATGATCTCTTAATTAATATAACATCACCGCCATCACTTGGTGGATTTAGTTGGAATCAAGATGGTACTTTTACATATAGTGCGCCTGATGATATTCCTGCTCCTGGTCCAGAGATTGTTACTTTTGAGTACATGTTAACTGATGTTGTTGACGGCTTTGCGTCCTGTGACTCAACAGCTACTGTCACAATAATCGTTAATTATGAAAATGATTGTCCAGTTGTAGGAGATGATTCAATAATCGTAGATGGAAGTTCTGCAAATTCCAGGGTAGTTTCAGTATTAGATAATGACTATGATCCTGACTCTCAGATTGATACTACAAGTGTTAAAATAATTTCAGGTCCTAAATTTGGTGATGCAATTTCAAATATTGATGGAACCATTACATATAATTATGATGAATCACCTATTCCGTTTGATACAATAACATATAGTGTCAGTGATTATGAAGGATGTGAAAAAATTGGAAAAGTTTATATATATGTCGAAAATCTTAGAGTTCCTAAGTATAAGCTACCAAATTACTTTACTCCAAATGGTGATGATTTCAACGACTTTTTCTTAATTAAATATGAAAATATTCTTATTGAGGATATGAATTTTGAGGTTAAAATATATGACAGATACCAGAGGTTAATTCATGAGTCATTTATTCAATCATCTGATAAGGTTTGGAATGGAATGAACATTGATTCATCTGGTATTGTTAAGACAGATTTCTATTTCTACGAGATAACGCCTGTAGAATACTATAATACTCCATACGTGAGAAGAAGGGATAAATTAGTAGGAACTGTTTATCTAGAGAAAGAGAGATAATCTATCTACCTCATGAAATTATAAATAGCAAATGTAGCTAACCAGTGCTCACCCCCATAACCACTATCAAACATAATATCGTATCCTTTTTTTGTGTGAACATTTGATATTGATAAAAGAAATTTTTTATCATTATCATCATCTAAATTATTCGCAATATCTTTTAATGTCCATGCTCTGTGAAACATTAATCCTATTAGATGTCCAATTCCAGGGTCTTCAGGGTCCAATACTACTGGAGGATCAATTATATTTTTGAATTCAGATTTTCTAAATGATGGAAGAAAATTTTTAAACCATACATTAAAATCTTCTTTATCTAAAATAGTTGACATCAACGCAGCCTCTGCAAGACAAGGTGACAGAAAGTCTGTTCCAGATGGCTCATATGCTACTGGACAATTTTTGTCTGGTAAAAAGTTTTTAATACTATATTCTTTTATCTTATTATACAGTTTTATGTCATCGGATACCAAGGCATACTCAATCATGAGTGAAAAAGAGAATGCTGTATTTGAATGTGTTCCAGGCCTAAGTGGAGAGGAAAGTTTATCAAGAAATGTGATTGTCCTATCTCTTAAAAGTTCTACTAGAGGTTTTAAATTTTTTGACCATTCTTTTGAGTATTCATTATCCCAGCTTAATAGTTCTGCGTAAAGTTTCATGAGCCAAGCCCAACCATACGTCCTCTCAAACCCTTTAGCAAAATCCTGTTGAAAAAATTCAAATTCCTTATCAAGATTTTCCTTCGTTAAGTTATTTCTCAATTTTTGTATTATGCTATCTCTTTCAGGAATATTTGGATATTCTTTTAGAATCTTTACCATTGCCCAATGTCCGTGTACTGCAGAGTGCCAATCCCAACATCCATAAAATGAGGGGGTTAACTCATAATGTGGTTTAATCCATTCATCACTGATGAATCTATACCCAATCTTATATGGAAATTTTTTATCAACACAATCTATTGATAACTTTATCAGATCTTGTGCCTGTGATTCGTCAATTTTTAGTATATCTTCATGTTTAGATATGTTTGTATTGGTACATGCAAATGATAAAAAAGAAATAATAAGTAAAATTTTTTTCACTGTTTCTTGCTTGCATTAAATAATCTTTCCTTTTCTTTTGATGTCAAACTGGAGTAACCACTTTCGGATATCTTATCTAGTATTTTATCGACTTCATCTTGTGTTGTTTCATCACTCTCCTTTTGAAGTTTATTCTTTTTTTCTTTTTTCTTTTCATTGAATAAGTTGAGAAAATTAATAATTCCCTCCCCAATATTAATTCCATTTTGTAACTGTCTAATAAATATATAACCTATAAATGCTCCTCCAAGATGAGCTATTTCTCCTCCGGCGTTAGTCCCTGCAACATCAAAAAAAGATAGAAGCACATAAAAGAGAGCAATGTATTTAATTCTTACTGGACCAATTAATAGAAGATGAAATGTATAGTTAGGCATTAATGTTGCAGATCCAACAACAACACTGAAAACTCCTGCAGATGCTCCTAACATAAGTGACTCAGACACCCTATCTGCGTAGTAAGGAATAATATTATAAATAGCCATGTAAAATAAGCCACCAATTATACCCCCTAGTACATAGAGTGATATTAATGCATTATTTCCAATATTATCATAAATTATTTTTCCAAACCAGTAAAGGAAAAGCATATTCCAAAGTATGTGCATAAAGCTCATGTGGAGAAAGAAATAGGTTATTATAGACCATGGTTGAAGAATAAAAGTACCTAGAGAAGCAGGCAACATTAGTTTATTAATAAACAGTGTAAAAAAGGATGATAGTCCAGATATTGTTAATATAACTTGTACAATATTAATGCTCACAAAGACAATTATGTTAATAAGTATTATCTTAATAAGACCGTTGTCTCTCTTATTCCAAGCTTTTTTAATATCCTCAATAATAAAGTTAGCCATTTCTAGTAGTAGGTTCCGTTTTTATTTTTCCAGTATCTTAAAATTATATATCCAATAAGCATTCCTCCTAAGTGTGCTAGGTGAGCTACATTGTCTCCAGGCATTCTATTTAGTTCACTCCAAACTTCATAAATACCGTATCCTAAAACAAGATATTTAGCTTTTATAGGAAATGGAAAGAAAAGCATATATAATTCCATGTTTGGAAATAACATTGCAAATGCCAACAATATACCAAAAACCGCTCCAGATGCGCCGACCATAGGAATATTGCTCTTACCCTCGAGAATACTTCTTGCTATACTAATACTTTCATCTATGTATTGAGATGACTCAGGATTCTCGGAGTAAGAGTTTATAAAATCATATAATTGATTATAATATTCTTTTGATTCGTCAAGTATTAATTTTCGAAAAGATTCAGGTGATGGCTGAGATGTGTATCTCATTACTTTATTTTCTAGGTTAAAGTTTTCAATAAAATTAACTCCAGAGTATAATACTCCAGCACCAACACCGGTTATTAAATAAAAAATAAAAAATTTTCTAGAACCCCAAACTCTCTCAAGAATTGGACCAAAGACAAGTACTGCAAACATGTTACTAAAAATATGGCCAATTCCTGCATGAATCCACATGTAAGTGAGGAATTGGTAAGGTTTAAACTCTGGAGAAAGAATGTACCTTAGTCCAAACCACTCTATGACATAGCCTGTTGTGAATAGAAATATTATTCCATTGATTATTAAAATATTTTTTGCTGCTGGAGTAAGGTTAAACATCAGAATAAGTTTTCTACTTTTTCAATACCTAATTCAATATAATTTTGTTTCCCATCAGGGGTAAATTTAGGGTTTTTACATGCAAATAATTTATCTATAATTAGATTCATTTCTTCCTCACTTAAAACTTTACTAGATATAATTCTTACTTTTTTTGAGAAAAATTTAAGAATTGATATTCTTCTCTCATTTTCAATATCTGTATTATTATTTTTTACCTCCTCTATAAACCCTTCAATTAAATCTTTTTCGTTAACGTCATTTATCCCTGCTGGGGTACCATTAATAACAACTGAATTTTTTCCAAAATAATCTATATCAAAACCTATTGATCTGATATCCTCAAAGATAATTTTCATGATCTCAAAATCAGATTTGTTTAAGTCAATATATTGTGGAAATAAATTTTGTTGAGTATGGGAGAATTTATTCACACCTTTTTCAAACTTTTCAAATATTATTCTTTGTTGACAATTTCTATGGTTAAAAACAAGGAGTTTTTCACCGAGCTGTTTAAATATAAATTTATTCAGAAACTGAACAGGCTTATTATCTAGAATTGATTCTTCATTATCGCTAAAAAGATTTGAGGTTTTGTTTTCTGATTTAACACTTTCAAATATTTCATCCCAATCGTTTCCTCTCTTAATATTTATATCATTTGAATTCTTAATTTTTCCTTTATTGGTATCATAATTTGAAACAGCTTCCTTGAGAAAATTGACATCAGCATCAAAGTTAATTGATGGAGATATATTGTATTTGTCAATTGTTTTTCTAACACTTGAATTAACAAGACTATAAATTAACTTTTCGTCCTCAAATTTAATTTCTGTTTTTGTTGGATGTATATTAATATCAACCTTTGATGTATCTAGATTAATGAATATTATATAAAAAGGATATTTCTTTTCATCTATCAGGCCCTCATAACTTTTATAAATAGCATGTCCAATGTAGGTGCTTTTTACAAATCTGTTGTTCACAAATAGGAACTGTTCACCTCTTGTTTTTTTTGAGTTTTCAGGTTTGCCTATGTATCCAGTTATATTAATACCATCAAATTCCTCTTTACATTCAATAACTTTTTTTTCATAGTCTTTCTTGAAGATTTCAATTATCCTTTTTTTAAGATTTGATTCTTTCAAGTTAAAAACCTCAATCTCTTCATTTACTAAAATAAAATTTACTTTATTGTTTGATAGAGCGCATCTGATAAATTCATCAAATATATGTCTTAACTCTACATTATTAGACTTTAAAAAATTTCTTCTTGCTGGTATATTGAAAAATAAATTTTTTACATTGATTATAGTTCCAGATTGTATCTCAGATTTTTTTTCTTCTAAAACTTTTGAGTCTTTTATAACTATTTCGTTACCAATTTTACATGTTTTCGTTTTGGATTTAATTCTTAATTCTGCTACAGATGATATTGAAGAAAGAGCTTCTCCTCTAAAACCCATTGTTTTAATTTTATAAAGATCTTCTGCAACTTTTAATTTTGATGTAGAATGTCTAAGAAAGCATTTTTTAATATCTTCTTTGTTCATACCCATCCCATCATCAATTACAGTTATAGATTCTTTACCAGCATCTTTAACAATTAGTTTTATATTTTTTGCATTTGCATCAATACTGTTTTCAATCAGTTCTTTAACAATAGAAGCTGGTCTTTGAATTACTTCTCCAGCTGCAATCTGATTTGCAACTGCTTTTGGTAATAATTTGATTTTACTCATTTCTTTTTTATGAAATTTTTGTACAGAAACCATAAACAAAATAACGGAACAAAAATAAAAATTTTATTACCTGCATATAACCAGCCAAAAATAAAAAATGATAGAAAAAATGCTATTATTATTTGCAATTTTGAACCACTTAATTGTTCAGTTTTTTTGGACCTACTGAAATATTTTTTTGAATTTTTTATTCCTGAAACTCTTTGATCTATGTCATCTTTGACTGGGTCATAATGTCTAGGTGAGAATTTGAATTTTCTGTTGTTTGGGAGTCTTATAAATGATGGCAACTTCATTTTTACAAATCATATTAATTAATCTTAAAGATAGATTTAAAATTTGTTAAATTAGTAATGTTACTTGAAATGAAGATAATATTTATTTATTCTGGAAATTTTAAATCTTTGAGATTTTGATGAAGATTGGAATTTTATGTTATCCTACCTTTGGTGGAAGTGGAGTGGTTGCTACAGAACTTGGAAAGTCCCTTTCGGAGAAAGGTAATATTGTTCATTTTATATCTTATGCTCAACCTGCAAGGTTAAACTTAATTAGTGATAATTTATTTTATCATGAGGTATCCGTCAAAAATTATCCATTGTTTGATTTTCCCCCTTATGAAACCTCTTTAACAAGTAAGTTGGTTGAAATTGTCAAGTTTGAAAAACTTGACTTAATACATGTTCATTACGCTATCCCACACGCTTCGGCCGCAATTCTAGCTAAAGAAATTTTGAAGACTATGGGTGTTCATATTCCTGTAATTACAACACTTCACGGAACGGATATTACCTTAGTTGGAAAAGATCCATCGTGTAAACCAGTTATAAACCATTCTATTAATTTATCAGATAAAGTTTCAGCTGTTTCAAAAAGCTTAAAAGATGATACAAAAAAAATATTTGATATTAAAAACAAGATAGATGTTATACCTAATTTTATTGATCTCAAAAAATATGCCTCTGTCAAAAAAAATAATTATAGATCGAAGTTTTGTGAACAGGGTGATAAGCTTTTAATACATACGTCTAATTTTAGAAAAGTAAAAAGAATCCAAGATGTCATCAATGTATTTTGTAAAATAAGGAAAAAGAAAAGGTGTAAATTAATTATGATAGGTGATGGCCCCGAGAGGGGAAATATTGAGTCTTTAACCAGAACACTTTGTTCCCTAAATGATGTTATTTTTATTGGTAAGGTTCCTGATGTTGAAAACGTATTATTTAAAGCTGACCTTTTTCTTTTGCCATCAGAGAAAGAGAGTTTCGGTCTTTCAGCTCTTGAGGCTATGGCCTCATCAGTTCCTGTCGTCAGCTCTGATGCAGGTGGTCTACCTGAGTTGATTGAAAATGGAAAATCAGGCTACATTTGCAAAATTGGAGATGTTGAGGATATGTCAAAAAAATCTCTCGAGATTTTAGATGACAAAAATCTAAAAGTTTTTAAAGATAATGCTTTTAAGAGGGCAAAAATTTATGATATTGAGAAAGTATTACCAGAATATATTAAAATGTATAAGGGTGTAATTAAGTAGCATATAAGTGGTCAAGAAAAGAAAAAAAATTTATGTTTTAGATACCTCTGTAATATTATATTCTCATGATTCAATTATGAATTTCGAAGAAAATGATATAGGAATCCCTATAACCGTGCTAGAGGAGTTAGACCATATGAAAAAGGGAAACGATACCCTAAATTTTGAAGCAAGAGAATTTATAAGGATGATTGATAAATTATCTAATGAGAAAATGCTTAGCGATTGGATTCCCTTAAATGGTAAGACAAAAGGAAAATTTAAAATTCTAGTTAATCAAGAAACAAAAAATAATATTTTTCATGATGATATTAACGACCACAAAATTCTGGATTCCGCTTTAAACCTTCAAAAAGAGGAAAAAGATAAAACAGTTACTTTAGTATCGAAGGATATAAATCTAAGACTTAAGGCTAAATCACTAAATCTAAAAGCTGAAGATTATCTTACCGGTAAAATTAAAAATCTTAATTCTCTGGAATATGAAAGTCAGGTAATTGATAACATAAAGTCAGGAACAATTGATGAAATATATTTAAATAACACAATTAGTAAAAAAGATATTTTCCCAAGAAAAAAACTTTCCGATAATTCTTATTATGTATTAAAAAACACTAAAAAATCTGCTTTAATATATCATGATTCGGATGAAGGAAATATATGTAGGATTGAAAAGACATCAGTTTCTGGTATTACTCCAAGAAATGCTGAACAAGCCTTTGCTATTCATTCTCTATTAAATGAAAAAATACCACTTGTATCAATAAATGGAGTAGCTGGAACAGGTAAAACCTTACTTGCAGTTGCTGCTGCAATATCCCAAAGAAGAAATTACAAACAGATTTTTGTTGCTAGGCCAATTGTTCCTCTTGGTAATAAAGATATTGGGTATTTGCCTGGGGATATTTCTTCAAAGATAAATCCCTACATGGAGCCGTTGTGGGATAATTTTAAATACATACAAAATCAATATAAAGAAACTTCAAAGGAGTTTAAAGTTCTTAAAAATATGATTGAGTCTGAAAAACTTGTTATACAACCTTTAGCTTACATAAGAGGAAGAAGTTTTTCTAATATTTTCTTTATAATCGATGAAGCTCAGAATTTAACACCTCACGAGGTAAAAACAATTATATCAAGAGCAGGGGAAAATACTAAAATTGTTTTTGCTGGAGATATTAATCAGATTGATACACCATACCTTGACTCACAAAGTAATGGTTTATCATATCTAATTGATAAACTTAAGGGCCAGCAATTATATTCACATGTAACTTTAAGAAAAGGAGAGAGATCAAAGTTGGCTAATTTAGCGAATGAACTTTTATAGTTATGATTAAATCTTTATCTCAATACAAAGAAGATTACAGAAAAAGCGTTGAAAATCCAGCAGAATTTTGGTCTGAATATTCTAAATCATTTCTTTGGAAAAAAGAACCTAGTAATATTCTTTCTTGGAACTTTGAAGATCCAGATGTCAAATGGTTTTTTGACGGTAAACTGAATATTACTGAAAATATTTTTGAGAGAAATAAAAAAAATGAAAATGACACAGCAATTATTTGGGAGCCAAACGAACCAAATGATAAAAATATAGAATTATCATATTCTCAATTATTTGAAGAAGTATGCTCTTTTTCAAATGTTCTTAAATCTCTTGGGGTAAAAAAAGGGGATAGGGTTATAATTTATTTACCAATGATTCCAGAGGCAGCAATTTCGATGCTAGCATGTGCTAGAATAGGTGCAGTCCATTCGGTTGTATTTGCAGGTTTTAGTGCAAAATCGTTATCAGATAGAATTAATGATTGTAAAGCAAAAGTAGTTGTTACTTCTGATGGTAATTATAGAGGTAATAAAACTATTCCAGTAAAAGATGTAGTTGATGAGGCGCTGAAAACGTCTTCTTCAGTTAAAAGTGTTTTGACTATAAACAGAACAAATTCTGAAATTCAAATGGTTGAAGGAAGAGATTACTGGTATAAGGACCTTGTAAAGAGTGTAAAAAATTACTGTGCTGCAGAAAAGATGGATTCAGAAGATCTATTGTTTATATTATACACGTCTGGATCAACTGGAAAGCCAAAGGGTGTAGTGCATACATGTGGTGGGTATATGATATATAGTCAATACTCCTTTGAGAATATTTTTCAATATGAAAGAGGTGACACGTATTGGTGTACTGCTGATGTTGGTTGGATTACTGGTCATAGTTATATTGTGTATGGTCCACTTTTATCTGGAGCAAAAACTATAATGTTTGAAGGTGTACCTAATTACCCTACTCCTTCCAGATTTTGGGATGTTATTGATAAATATGATGTTAATCAATTTTATACTGCTCCAACAGCTATTAGAGCTCTTCAGTCATATGGTGATAAATATGTAGATGGTTATGAATTTAGATCTCTTAAAGTAATTGGCTCAGTTGGTGAACCAATTAATGAGGAAGCATGGAAATGGTATTATGAGAAAGTAGGAATGAGAAAGTGTCCACTGGTTGATACATGGTGGCAAACTGAGACAGGGGGAATTATGATCTCTCCAATACCAAACGTAATTGATTGTAAGCCAACCTACGCAACTTTACCATTGCCAGGAATTCAGCCAATTTTATTAGATAATGATGGAAATGAAATCAAGGAAAATAATAGGGAAGGAAATTTATGTATTAAATTTCCGTGGCCATCTATTTTAAGAACAACTTATGGTGATCATAAGAGATGTAAGGAAACTTATTTCTCAACATTTAAAGGCTATTATTTTACGGGTGATGGTGCAAAAAGAGATGAGAATGGTATGTACAGAATACTTGGTAGGGTTGATGATGTTATTAATGTTTCAGGACATAGAATAGGTACTGCCGAGGTTGAAGATGCAATAAATCAAGATTTAAATGTAGTAGAATCTGCAGTAGTTGGATACCCTCATGAAATTAAGGGTCAAGGAATATTTGCTTTTGTAATTATAAATAACCCGAAATCAGGATATGATTACTCTTCTTCAATTAGGTCTTCGGTAACAAAACATATTGGTCCAATAGCTAAGCCTGACAATATTTTGATTGTTCCAGGTCTTCCTAAGACAAGATCAGGTAAGATTATGAGAAGAATTTTAAGAAAAATTTCTAGTAAAGAATTTGATAATTTCGGTGATACGTCAACATTACTAAACCCAGAAATTGTGGATTTAATAACTAGTCTATATAAAGACAAAATAAACAGCTGAATTAGTTAATCATATCTAACCCCTCTTCTGGTTGTTTAATATTTGATTTTTTAAGTCTTCTATTTTTCATAGAGAGTAAGTTTTGATCACTAAAACTTTCTTTACTACCATTAAATATTATTCTCCATATTTTTCCTTTTTTTGATTCCGATATGTAAAGAGAACCATCTGGACCTTGTGCTAATCCCATAGGTCTGTATTCAGCTTCTTCCATATCGCTGATAACCTCTCTTCCAATAAAACCATCAGCAAATATTTCCATTTCACCTTTTGGCACTCCTTCTTCAAATGGAATAAAACCTACCACATATCCTGCTTGTGGATAGGGCATTCTATTTGTTGATCCGTGAAAAGCAATAAAAGCCCCATTTTTATATCTTTTAGGAAATTGATTTCCAGTATAAAAAAGTAAGTCATTAGGAGCCCAGTGTGCAGGGAGCCCCATAATTGGATTAGAATAATCTTTTGATTCTATATTACCATTACCTCCATATTCTGGGGCAAGCATTCTTTTATTTTGGAAATGATCGTAATAAGTGTAAGGCCAACCATAATTATCTCCATTTTCAATCTTCATAAATTCTTCTGCCGGAAGGACAGTGTTATCCCATTTTGAATAGTACTGAGGGTAATGGTTGTGAAGAAAATCTCTACCATGATTTACACCATACAAGCTATTCACTTCATTATTCCATGTTAAACCAACTACACTTCTAATACCAGTTGCGTATCTTATCCCATCCTTAAGGGATTGTCCTAATTTATTTTTATCAAACTTCCATATCCCTCCAAGTAATTCCAATTGTTCACATGGGTATTGTCCTTTTACATTTTCAGTTGAGTATGTATTTGGTTTAGTGTCCCAGTCTTCACATGCATTTGTAGGAGCACTAAATGTTACGTACATATTATCTTCTTTATCAAAAGCCAATGATTTCGCGTTATGCCATCTTATTGGATATGGATCAACAAGTACTACTTCAGGTTTACCTTTTGGTATCAGTTCGTAAGGATCAAGCAGCTGTCTATAAATAACGAGCTCTGAACTATAATAAAGGTATCCATCATTTATTTTCATTTCGGTTCCAAACTTTCCATCATTTGGATAATCCCCAAATCTTTCAACTATATCTGCTTTCCCGTCTCCGTCATTATCTCTTAGTGCTACATTACCATTTCTTCCGGATGCTTTTCTAAGTTTTACATAAATATCTCCATTATTTTTCACAGCCAAATGTCTTGAAGGTCCAACTCCCTCAGATACTACTATAGCTCCAAAACCATCAGGCATAAATAAACCACCATTATCACTGTCAGCTATAAGATCTTTTTTTATTTTTTTCTCACTATTTTTTGATTTACTGTAATCACAATTCATGAGAATTGAGGCTAAGGCAAAAAGAAGTAAAATTTTTCTGTTCAATTTTAAAATGTATTTAAGCATAAAATTATCTCATTAAAATTCCATTTTTGAATTTTCTCTTTTCTTTTTTTAGATTGTAGTATGATTATTATCAATTTTCTAACAGCTATTAATTTTATAATCTTTAATAGCGGTAATTTCATTGAAAATGAATTTGTTCGTGTAGAAACCAAATGGAATTTGTATGAAGAGACAAAGAAGAAACTTATTTATGAAGTTTCATTCAATATAATAAATAAGAAAGAATCAGAAATATACTATACTGCATCAAGGGTTAAAAACATTCAGAATATTAATAATATGAATTCTAGCTCTTCGGATGTTTCAAATGAAAATTTAGTTAATTCTAGAACTCAAGCGGGTTCAAAGGTCACTACTGCTGTACAGACAGGTTCATCTTATGTCGATAGTGGAGGAGCAAAATCAGTTGATGATCAGTCCTCTTTATCTGGTGGTGGAGCAGGTAGAACTGATGTCACAGAAAGGAAATCAATTAAAAAAAATGACGTTAATCAAAAACCTGTTATCTCATATAATATTCTTACCCATTTTTTTTCTCTTAACAACTCTAACCCTAAAAACCTCAAATTTTTATTTATGGGGAAGGATGAAAAAATTACAAATTTGATTTCAGATTCACAAGAGACATTTTCTCACAGTATTCCATTAAATAATTTAATTGAAATTGAAGGAAGTAGTATTGATAAACCGTTAATATGTAAAATACCTTCAGAAGGTCTAGTTATAAAGTCAAGAATTGAAATTTCAAAGAGAACAAATCAAAAACCAGAAGAATTTGATTTAGAATTTACTAAAGATGAAGTTTATGCTGGTAAAATAAAGTTATTACTTGATAAAACATTTCATTCAAGTATTGAAGAAGCAATTACTAAGTACAAAGAATTACAGAAAATTCTAAATGAAAATATTTAAGGCGTTTCGAATTAGATATTTCATATATACTTTAATTCTATTAATTTTTTTGTCATGTAGTGATGATGGTGAGGTTAATATTGAGCTGGATGAGTATGATTTAGAAGTAATTTCTTACTTTAAAGATATAGCTCTAGGGTTTGAATATGGAACATCAAGTGAGATCACTAGAAAATGGTGTTCAGATCTGAAAATTTTTGTAGGTGGAGATATTTCAAATGATTTAAATGTTGAACTCAATAAAATAGTAAATGAAATTAGAAGTTTAGTAACGGATAATTTTTTAATTCAAATAGTAAACGATTCATCTCAATCTAACTATTATATTTTTTTCGGGAGTGGAGAAGAGTATTCAAAAATATTTCCTAGTCAAGCAAATTATGTTGATTCTAATTGGGGTTTGTTCTCTGTTTGGTGGGACGAATCAAATTGTTTAAATAGGGGTAATATGTATGTAGATATTTACAGAGCAAATAATATTGGGCAGAAACATTTATTAAGAGAGGAGTTAACTCAATCACTTGGATTAGGTAAGGATTCATTTAAATACCCAAATAGTATTTTTCAGTCATCGTGGACACAAACACTTAATTATTTAGATATTGATAAAGATGTAATAAGACTACTATATCATCCAAAAATGAAAATTGGAGTTGATAGGTATGAAGTTGATAATCTCTTAAGAGAAATATTATTAGGTGAGAAATGATAAAAACCTCAATTGCATTGTGTTGAAAAAAGAACAAATGGCTGAGATAAATTCTGATGAACTTCCAGAATGCTATAATAGTTAACAAAAATCTATTAACTAAATTATAATTATAAAGTGAGGACTCGGAGGGAGTCGAACCCCCAACCTCCTGGGCCGTAACCAGGTGCTCTATCCAGTTAAGCTACGAGTCCATATGTAAAATTAACAATTAATAGTAACTAGTATCAGATTTTTTATGGATTAGGATTATAAAAGTTATCTTTGTTGCATAAATACAACAATGAGAAATATTTTATTTTTATTATTTGTCTCTTTATCATTTAGCTCATATTCTCAAGAAGATACTTCAGGTGAAAATGAAAAAAAATCAAGTATTGTTCCAGAGTATTTTAAAATTCCAGGATACCTTAAACTTAATTTTGGATTATCAACTTTGAGTGATGTAGATGCATCCATGAAGATAGACGCATTGTCGTCAAGGTCTTTTGATCTTTACTATTCAAAACCGATGTTCTTGAGTGATGATTTCTCTTTTAATCCTGGTATTGGTATATCGTCTGACAAGTTGTCTTTCAAAAATGATGTGATACTAAAAAATACAACTACTAATGATGGTATAAATCAAATTGTTATTGATACTCTTGATTTTTCTCCCAAAAAAAATTCTCTTAAAGGAACATACATAATGGTTCCGTTAGATTTTAAATACTATTTTGGATCTGGAAAATTTGATAAGGGTAGATTTTTTATTGGCATTGGTGGTGAGATTGGTTTGTTATTAAATTCATCAACAAAAGTGAAAAATAAGGTTAATAACAATATGACGCACTCAAAAATAAAAGATGATTTTGGTTTAAATCAGTTAAAGTATGGTATTTCCCTGCAGGTTGGATCAGGCAACTTTAATTTATACTACAAGATGAATTTATCTGAACTATTTGAGAAAAATAACCTTCCATTAAATATTGATAAAAATCCAACTTTGAATAAGATTGGTATTTCCTTCTCGATTTTTTAAAAACTCTTTCTTAACCTTGCAACTGGAATATTTAATTGTTCCCGGTACTTAGCAATTGTCCTTCTTGCGACATCAAATCCCTCTTTTTTTAATATTTTTTCAAGCAATTCATCCGGTAGGGGATTCTTTTTATCTTCAGAATCTATGACACCTTTCAAGAAGTTTTTAACGACCTTACTACTTACATACTCATCTCCTTTCTTTATTTTAGACTCTGAGAAAAAGTATTTAAGTGGAAAAACTCCAAAGTCTGTTTGAACAACTTTACTACTAACAATTCTACTTACAGTCGAAATATCCATCTCAATTATTTCTGATATATCTTTTAGGATCATTGGCTTTAAGTCATTCTCATCTCCATCTGTAAAAAATTTTTTTTGATAATCAATTATTGCTTTCATTGTTTTTTTGAGAGTAGAATTTCTCTGATTCAAAGCTTCGATAAACCATTTAGCTGACTGAATTTTATTTTTAATGAAATCATAAGACTCTTTTGATTCACTATCCATTCCCTTTCTTTTGGATAGTTCGTCATACATTGTTATGTAGCTTCTGTTAATATTTACTTCTTTATTTAGAGATGTAAATTCAACCATAAATTCTTTTTCATCTTTTTTGATTATAAAATCAGGAATTAGAAACTCAGTATGACTTAAGTCTTCAGTCCCACCAGAAGGGATAGGATTAAGTGTTTTTATAAAATTAAATGCAAGTTTAATTTTTTCTTTAGATTCATTTATTTTTTCATAAATTTTATCAAATTGTTTTTTTTTGAATTCATCAAAAGAATGAGTTAATATTTCTTTTGCAATTAATTTTATATCATCTAATTCTTCAATCGCATTAATTTGTATTAAAAGACACTCCTCTAAACTTCTAGCGCCAATACCTGGTGGCTCTAATTTCTGTATTTTTGATAGTACTTTTTTGACATCTCGAACTTCTAATTCAATGTTTTCTGAAAAGGCAATATCGTCTATTATAGATTCTAAATCTCTTCTTAAATACCCATCATTATCCAATGTTCCAATAATTTGATTTGCAATTATTTTCTCGTCTGAATTTAATTCTAAATAGTTAAGTTGAATAATCAGATTTTCTCTGAAAGATTCTTTATTTGAAATATTTGATTCTCTAGAAAAATCATAAGAATTTCTATTTGTTTTTTGAGATGTTTTATAAGAGTATTCTTCAATATTTTCAATTGTTTCTTTTTCATTATTTTCAATTTCTTCTAGTGCAGGATTCTCTTCAAGCTCCTTTTTAATTTCTGACTCAATGTTTGCATTCGAAACTTGAAGAAGTTTCATGAATTGTATTTGTTGAGGCGAGAGTTTTTGTTTAAGGTTTTGTCTTAATTCTAATCTTGACATAAATCAATATTTCTATATGCAAATTTATTATAATTACTCTATTCTTTGAAATAAGATTAAATTATCGTTTTTTTACCAGATTAAATCATGAAAAAAGGTAGAACTAAAATATTCAGTCTAGATAATAAAGATGAGGGTAATAAGATTGTTGTGATGGGCTGGGTAAGAACATTCAGAAAAAGTAAGAATGTATCTTTCGTCTCTTTAAATGATGGTTCAACAATAAATAGTCTTCAGGTAGTTCTTGATATGAATACTTTCGATGAGAAAATAATTGATAAAATAAATACAGGTTCCTCCTTAAGAGTAGAAGGAGATTTAGTTAAAAGTTCTGGAAAGAATCAGAAATATGAGCTTTTAGCAAATAATGTTGAGATATTAGGAGAATCAAATCCTGACACATACCCTATACAACCAAAAAAACATTCTTTTGAATTCCTTAGGGAGGTTGCACACCTTAGACCAAGAACTAATACCTTTAGTAGTATATTTAGAATAAGACATGCTTGCATATTTGCTATTCATAAGTTCTTCAATGATAGGGGGTTTGTAAATATCCATACACCTATAATTACCTCCTCAGATGCAGAGGGTGCTGGTGAGATGTTTAAAGTTACATCGCTAGATCTAGATCAAAATGGTGGAAAAAGTATAGACTACACTAAAGACTTTTTTTCAAAGCCTGTAAACTTAACTGTTTCTGGTCAACTGAACGCAGAGTTAGGCGCTCTTGCACTATCTGATGTTTATACATTTGGTCCTACATTTAGAGCTGAAAACTCAAATACTTCAAAGCACTTAGCTGAATTCTGGATGATTGAACCAGAAATGGCATTTTATGACATTGATGATAATATGGATTTAGCTGAGGAAATGTTAAAATTTATTTTAAAGTATGTTCTTGATAATTGCAATTCCGATTTATTATTTCTTGAAAGTTTAGAGTTAGATTCCGAAAAGAATTTACCTCAAATAAAAAGAAATGAAAACCCATTGATTCATAGATTGAAACAAGTTGTTAATAATAAATTTACAAGAGTAAAATATGATGAAGCTTTTCAAATATTAAGAAATTCTAAGCCAAATAAGAAAGGTAAGTTTAACTTTAAAGTTGATGAATGGGGTATTGATTTTCAATCTGAACACGAACGGTATCTAGTTGAAAAGCATTTTAAAAATCCTGTAATTGTTAGTGACTACCCAAAAAATATAAAAGCATTTTATATGAGATCCAATGATGACAATAAAACAGTTGCGGCTATGGATGTATTATTTCCTGCTGTTGGAGAAATTATTGGTGGATCTCAAAGAGAAGAAAGATTGGATATGTTGGAAAGTAGAATGCAAGAAATGAATGTTTCAAAAGAAGAACTCTCGTGGTATTTAGATACAAGAAGATTTGGAACCGTTAAACATTCAGGTTTCGGCCTTGGCCTTGAGAGACTGATTCAATTTATTACAGGTATGAAAAATATAAGAGATGTGATACCATTTCCTAGAACTCCTGGAAATTGTAATTATTAATTATTTCTTGTCATCATCTTTTACCTCCTCAAAGTCAACATCAGAAATATCATCTCCTTTTTTCTCATTAGTCTTACTATCTGCAGATCCCGGTTCTGATTCACTTGCTTGACCTGCTTGTTGTTCTTGAGTTGCTTTATAAATCTCTTGACTAGCTCCTTCCCATGATTTATTCAGCGCCTCAATTGCACCATCAATTTCTTCAATATTTTGATCTTTATGTAACTCTTTGAGCTTATCTAAATCTTTTTGAATAGCATTCTTATTTTCGTCTGATAATTTATCACCAAATTCTTTCAGTTGTTTCTCAGTTTGGAAGATAAGGCCATCTGCTGAATTTAGTTTATCAACTTTATCTCTCTCCTTTTTATCAGTCTCAGCATTAGCTTTAGCTTCATCTTTCATTTTATTTATCTCCTCTTCAGAGAGTCCTGAAGATGCTTCAATCCTTATATTTTGTTCTTTTCCAGTTCCTTTATCTTTTGCAGATACATTTAATATACCGTTAGCATCTATATCAAATGTCACTTCAATTTGTGGTACTCCCCTTGGTGCAGGAGGTATCCCATCTAGATGGAACCTTCCAATAGTCTTATTATCTTTGGCCATTGGTCTCTCACCTTGTAAAACATGAATCTCAACTGCAGGTTGATTATCCGCAGCCGTAGAAAAAGTTTCAGACTTTTTAGTAGGAATCGTTGTATTAGACTCAATAAGTTTTGTGAATACTCCGTTGAGTGTTTCTATTCCTAATGACAATGGGGTTACATCCAATAATAATACATCTTTTACTTCACCTGTAAGAACACCACCTTGAATTGCTGCTCCAACGGCTACTACCTCATCTGGATTTACACCCTTAGAAGGCTTCTTTTTAAAAAACTTTTCTACCTCTTCTTGAATTTTTGGAATTCTAGTTGTTCCACCAACTAATATTACTTCATCAATTTCTGAAACATCGATTTTAGCGTCTTTTAATGCTTTTTTACACGGATCGAGTGTTCTTTCAATTAATTTTTGAGATAATTGCTCAAATTTTGCTCTACTAAGTGATTTAACAAGGTGTTTAGGAACACCATCAACAGGCATTATATAAGGTAAGTTTATTTCAGTTGAAGTCGAGCTTGAAAGCTCAATTTTAGCTTTTTCTGCTCCTTCTTTTAATCTTTGTAATGCCATTGGATCTTCTCTTAGATCTATACCTTCATCTTTTTTAAATTCTTCAGCAAGCCAATCAATTAAAACACTATCAAAATCGTCACCACCAAGGTGTACATCTCCATTTGTAGACTTTACTTCAAATACTCCATCACCAAGTTCTAGAATAGAAATATCAAATGTACCACCACCAAAATCATATACAGCTATCTTAAGATCTTTATCTTTTTTATCAAGACCATAAGCAAGAGCTGCTGCTGTTGGTTCGTTAATAATCCTTTTAACATCTAGACCAGCAATAGTACCGGCTTCTTTTGTTGCTTGTCTTTCAGAATCATTAAAATATGCAGGTACTGTGATTACAGCTTCTTTAACCTCTGAACCAAGGTAATCCTCGGCAGTTGATTTCATTTTTTGAAGTATCATGGCTGACAATTCTTGAGGTGTATACTTTCTTGATCCAATCTTTACTCTTACAGTATCATTTGATCCTTTTTCGACTACGTATGATAAATTTCTTTTTTCTTCATTGATATCAGAATATTTTTTACCCATGAATCTCTTGACAGAATTTATTGTATTTTTTGGATTTGTTATAGCTTGCCTTTTTGCAGGATCCCCAACTTTTCTTTCTCCTTTTCCTTCATCCAGGAAGGCAACTATTGATGGAGTGGTTCTTTTTCCTTCACTATTTGGTATTACAACAGGCTCGTTACCTTCCATTACTGAAACACAAGAATTTGTTGTACCTAAATCTATTCCTATAATTTTACTCATAACATTAATATTTTACCATAGAAATAGACAATAACTGTGCCAGAAACAAAGCATGACAGAATGTCAGCTATTTTTCAATTAGTGCATTCACTTTATTATTCAATACTTCAACAATTCCACCGGATACCTCTAATGAATGAATTTTTTTATTACTTGAATATTTTATAGTTCCGTTTTTCAAAGAACTAATTAATGGAGCGTGGTTATTTAAAATTTGAAATTCTCCCTCAGACCCTGGAAAAATTACAGAATCGACCTCTCCACTGTAAACCTTTTCTTCTGCAGATAGAATTTCTAAAGTCATTTGTAATTATTTTACCTCCTCAAGTAATTTCTCACCTGCAACGATAACCTGATCAATTGTACCTTTTAAATTAAAAGCTGATTCAGGTAAATGGTCTAGCTCACCGTCCATAATCATATTGAAACCTTTGATTGTGTCTTTAATATCAACTAGCTCACCTTTTACACCAGTGAATGGCTCAGCGACATGGAAGGGTTGTGATAGAAATCTTTGTACCCTCCTTGCTCGGTGAACAACTTGTTTATCCTCATCAGATAATTCATCCATACCTAATATAGCAATGATATCTTGAAGTTCTTTATATCTCTGTAGTAATTCTTTTACTCTTTGTGCGCAAGAATAATGTTCAGCACCTACAACCTCTTCAGTTAAAATCCTTGAAGTTGATTCAAGAGGATCAATAGAAGGATATATTCCAATTGAAGCTAATTTTCTAGACAACACACTTTGTGCGTCGAGATGAGCGAAAGTAGTTGCAGGAGCAGGATCAGTTAAGTCATCCGCTGGAACATAGACTGCCTGAACAGATGTTATTGAACCTTTCTTTGTTGATGTTATTCTTTCTTGCATTGCACCCATTTCCGTTGCAAGTGTAGGTTGATAACCTACGGCTGATGGCATTCTACCTAATAATGCTGAAACCTCTGAGCCTGCTTGAGTGAATCTAAAAATATTGTCGATAAAAAATAGAATATCTCTACCCTGACCTTTTCCGTCACCATCTCTAAAGTATTCTGCGAGTGTTAGACCCGAAAGAGCAACTCTTGCCCTTGCACCAGGAGGTTCATTCATTTGTCCAAATACAAATGCAGCTTTAGAATCTTTTAACTTTTTCTTATCAACTTTTGACAAGTCCCAAGATCCTTTTTCCATGGATTCCTTAAACTCATTTCCATAATCTACGATACCTGCCTCTATCATTTCCCTCAACAAATCATTTCCTTCCCTTGTTCTCTCACCAACGCCAGCAAAAACAGAAAGACCTGAGTATGCTTTTGCTATGTTGTTTATAAGCTCTTGAATTAAAACTGTTTTTCCGACACCTGCTCCACCAAATAAACCAATTTTACCTCCTTTGTTATAGGGTTCTATTAAATCGATTACTTTAATACCTGTGTATAGTACTTCAGCTGATGTTGATAAATCTTCAAATTTAGGTGCATCTCTGTGTATTGGTAATCTATCTTTTGTTTTTGGATTATCGATCCCGTCAATGGCTTCACCGACTACATTAAAAAGTCTACCTCTTATATCATCACCAATTGGCATTGAAATAGGCTGTCCTAAATCAACAACATCCATACCTCTCTTAAGACCTTCTGTACCGGTCATAGATATGGTTCTTACCCTGTCCTCACCCAAATGTTGTTGTACTTCTAAAACTAAAGTAGAACCATCATCTTTTTTTATTTCTAAAGCATTGAGAATTTCTGGAAGACTATTTTCTTCAAACGATACATCAACAACTGGACCAATTACAGCAGTTACTTTTCCTTTATTTGACATTTTTTGTGATGATTTATATTAAAATATTTAAAGCGAAATTAAATTATAAATCCTATTAAACAAAGACTATATTAAAGTTATTAACCTTATAATTATTAATTATTTGTTTAACTCAATTCTTATTATTGTTTCGATATTTTTTGTTGATTTATGAACGTATATTTTTCCTCTGTGATAATTTTCTATAATTCTTTGAGCTAGAGTCAGGCCAAGCCCCCATCCTCTCTCTTTAGTTGTAAACCCGGGATTAAAAATAGTTTTAAACTCGTTTTTTCTGATACCCTTACCATTATCAATAAAGTCTATTTCTACAATTTTTTTTTTATTAACTAATTTGATGGTTACTTTCCCATCTGCACTTACAGCATCAATAGAGTTTTTGTATAAATTTTCGATAACCCAACTAAATAATTGTTCATTAAATTTAAGATTTACATCATCTAAATCTAATTTGGTTTTAATTTTTTGAGAGGTTCTCTCTTTTAAGTAATTTATTGAGTTAGTAATTACTTGTGATATATTGTTTTCAATTAGTTTTGGTTTTGAACCAATATTTGAGAATCTATCAGTTATTATTTTTAATCTATTTAAATCTTTATCAATCTCTTTTGATACAATTTTTTTATCAATTTTATTTTTAGATTTAATGTATTCATTCCAACCAATTAATGAGGAAAGAGGGGTTCCTAACTGGTGAGCAGTTTCTTTAGCTAAACCAGTCCACAGCCTATCTTTTTCAGATTTATTTGAATAATAAAATACAAGATAAAGAGACAATAAGACTAATAACAAAAATATTACAAGAAAGTAGGGCGCTAAAATTATTAGATCTAATATGTAAGAATTCTTGAAAAAAATAAACTGTTTTTTTTCTATGCTTCTATTTAAATCACTCAAATTAACTGTAATTGGTTCATATTGTGTCCTCATCTTTTTCAAAACATTTGCCAGATAAAGAGAGTCGTTTTTTATTTTAGATTCATTTAGGTTTTTATATTCGATAATATTGAAATTATCATCAGTTATTATAACGGGTATAATGTTATTTTCTATTAGTATATCCTCCACGAAGATATTAGCAATATCACTTTCATTTGAGGTTGAGATGTATTCTAGAAACTTACCGTATCTCTTAATTGCAGACAACTCTCTTTCTTTTATATCATCTACAATTTTGTTAAAAAAATATATTGAGGATGTTATAAAAATAAGCACTAGAGTGGATAGTAACCACCTTATATTTCTTCCGGTATTCAGGTTTTAAAAAATTTAAATAATTATCTAAAAATAACTAAATATATTTTTTGGTAATAGAACTTAACTCATGAAATCTCTAACTCTCTCAAAAAATCCTTTATCTGATTTCCCTGGACTAGGTTTAAAGTTTTTAGAATCTTTTAACTGTAATAATATTTTTTCTTCTTCAGCAGTTAATTTTTTAGGTGTCCAAATATTAACATGAATTAATTGGTCTCCAGAAATGGAGGTATTTAAATCCTTGATTCCTTTTCCTCTAAGTCTTAATATTTTACCACTTTGAGTGCCAGATGGTATTTTGATCTTCACTTTCCCATCAATTGTTGGGACCTCAAGATCTTTTCCTAGCACAGCATCAATGAAGTTCACATAGAGATCATATACAATATTATTTCCATCTCTTTTAAAATCTGCATTTTCTATTTCTTCAATTAAAATTAAAAGATCTCCTGATACACCACCTGAAGGTGATTCATTTCCTTTACCCGACATTGAAAGCTGCATTCCATCAGAAACACCTGCTGGAATTTTTATTTCAATAATTTCTTCTTTGAATTGAAGTCCAGTACTATCTACACCAGGTGGTTTATTGTCAATAATTTTGCCAGTTCCATTACACTGATAACATGCTGAGGAAGATACCATTTGCCCAAGCATTGTGTTAACTACTTTATTTACTTTTCCTGTTCCTTTACAATTTGGACAAGTTTTGAAGGTTACCCCAGGTGCAGTTACTAATCTTTTTACTTTAATTTTTTTGTTAACTCCATTTGCAATTTCCTTTATATCCAATTTTAATTTTATTCTTAGATTTGTTCCTTTATTTCTTTGTTGTCTTCCTCCTCCACCAAAAAAACTATCGAAAGGACTTCCACCTCCAAAAATATCACCAAACTGATCAAATATATCCTCCATATTCATACCTCCACCTGAAAATCCACTCGATCCACCTCTGAAGGCATTATGTCCAAACCTATCGTATTGTTGTTTTTTTTCAGGGTTACTTAAAATTTCATAAGCTTCCGCAGCTTCCTTGAATTTATCCTCAGCCTCTTTATTATCAGGGTTTTTATCAGGGTGATATTTTATTGCAACTTTTCTGTAAGCTTTTTTGATTTCTTCTGCAGATGCAGATTTATTAATACCAAGAATATCGTAGTAATCCCTTTTTGACATTATGAACCAATTACAACTTTACCAAACCTTAGAATTTTTTCTCCAATCATATAACCATCCTCAATTACATCAACTATTTTTCCTTTCAATTTCTTATCAGAGGGAGTACTTGTTATAGCTTCATGAATTTCAGAATTAAAGTCATCTCCAACTTTGATATCCATTTTCTTTAAATTGTGTTTTTCCAGGATACCTTTAAGTTTTTGATATATTAAATTAACACCTTCTTCGTCAATAATATTTTTTGAGTCAGATGAGGATTTAATTGCTCTTTCGAAATCATCAGATATAGGTAATATTTCTTTTAGTAGATCTTTATTTGCAGAATCTATCATCTCAATCTTTTCCTTTGAGGTTCTCCTCCTGTAATTTTCAAATTCAGAGTAAAGTCTAAGATATTTATCTTTAGCTTCTTGAAGTTCTACTTTAAGATCTTCATTTTTATTACTTTTTGCTTTCTTGGTAGATTTTTTTTTATTCATAACTTATAATAATACAATTTCTTTGCCAAAAAAAATAAATGTCATTATGGCTACTAATTATTCAACTTTCTCCAAATTAAACTTCTCAGATTATTTAGATTATATTCTGTAACACTTGATATGAAAATTGTTTCATACTTAAGATTTAAATTAATTTTTTCAATTTCTTCTTTAGTTTTTAAATCTGATTTTGAAATACCAATTATAATATCTTTTTCCAATAGCTCTTTGTTATATTTTTTCAATTCTTTTACCAATAATTTATACTCCTCTTTGATATTCGAGGTTATTGAAATCAAGAACAATAGGATGGAATTTCTTTCTATATGTCTCAAGAATCTAAATCCTAACCCTTTTCCCTCGGAAGCTCCTTCTATAATTCCAGGAATATCAGCCATTATAAACGATTTTTCATCTTTGTAAGATACCACTCCTAGATTTGGTTTTAAGGTTGTAAATGGATAATCTCCAATCTTTGGTTTTGCTTCAGATAATGAGGAAAGTAAAGTTGATTTACCTGCATTTGGAAACCCAACAAGCCCAACGTCTGCTAAAACTTTTAACTCTAATGATACCCACTGTTCTATCCCTTTTTTTCCCGGTTGACTATATTTTGGAGCTTGATTTGTTGATGATTTAAAATGGAAGTTTCCAAGACCACCTTGACCACCTTTTAATAATATTTTTTCTTCGCCTTCTTTAATTATTTCAAGTATTATATTATTATCGTCAACTGATTTAGCAACAGTTCCTAGGGGGACATTAATTATTATATCTTTACCGTCTCTGCCATGTTTCTTAGAACCAGATCCATTTCCACCGTTTTCTGCTATTAAATGTTTGGTATACCTCAAGTGAAGTAGAGTCCACAATTGACTATTACCTTTTAAAATAATATCTCCACCTTTTCCTCCATCTCCACCATCAGGTCCGCCCAGAGGAACAAATTTTTCTCTTCTGAAGTGTGATGAGCCACTGCCTCCATTTCCTGATCTACAATTGATTTTAATAAAATCAATAAAATTTGCATTACTCATTAATTATCAATTTTAGAACATATTGAATCAAATATGTTTTCAATTGTACCGTGACCGTCTATAGAATGGTATTTATTTTGATTTTTGTAGTGATTAAGTACAGGAAGTGTTTCATTCTTGTATACATTAATTCTATTATTAATTTTTTCTTCACTCTGATCGTCAACTCTTCCTGACACAAGAGATCTCTTTTTGATTCTTGAGATAAGTTCTTTATCATCTACAGTAAGTGATATTAAAAAATTAATTTCTAATTCTTTTGATGATAACATGCTGTCAAGAGAGATAGCTTGATTCACGGTTCTAGGAAACCCATCAAAAATAAAACCAGATGAATCTACACTTTCTTGTATTTTATTTTCAACCATATCTATGACAACCTTGTCAGGAACTAGATTACCTTCCTCCATATATTTTTTTGCCTCTAAACCTAGGGGAGTATTATTACCAAGATGCATCCTAAATAAATCTCCAGTAGCTATGTGGGTTAAATCATACTTTTCAATAAGTTTATCGCTTTGAGTTCCCTTACCCGCACCAGGAGGTCCAAAAATAATTATATTCATGATCTATAATTTAATTCTCAAAGATATAAATCTAATTTGTATCTTTTGGCTTTTTTAATAAGCTCTTTACAGTCAATAGCTTTGACACCAGAATGCATACAGACTATACCACCAGCTACATTACATATTTTGCCTATGAATTTATGAGGTAGATTCAAGTAAAATAGAATTGAAGCTAAAGAAATGATAGCATCACCCGCACCAGATACATCAACAATTTCAGATTCATAGATTTCAAATTTTGATACACTCTGTTTCGTAATAATCAATATCCCTTTCTCTGATAAAGTTATCATCAAATTATCGATGAGATTTTTTTTCATGAATTTTTTGCCAATAACTTCTAGATTTTTTACGGTAGGATTCTTTATATCTAAAGCTGAAGATATTTCTTTTGAATTTGGTTTAAATAAATCGATATTCTTGAATTCATTAAAATTTTTGATTTTAGGATCAACAGAAATAAATATTTTTTTCATATATGAAATAGCCTTCAATAACTTCTTATCAATAACGCCTTTATTATAATCTTGAAAAATTAGTATGTCTGAATTTTCGATATAGCTTTCAATTTTTTTTAAAAGCTTTTTCCTGACTTTATCATTTAAATTTTCTTTAATTTCTTCATCTATCCTTAGTATATGATTTTTTTTAACAATTACTCTTTCCTTTACAGTCGTTTTTCTTGAATTATCAATAATTATTCCACCTGTATCAAGATTATTTTTCTTTAATAAACTTATAATTTCTCTACCACTCTCATCATCTCCAATTACTGAACAAAGTATCGGATTTACACCAAGTTGTTTTAGATTAAGAATGACATTAGCTGCTCCCCCAAGTTTTTTTGATTTTTTTTCAATATTAACAATAGGTACATCTGCCTCTGGTGACTGTCTAGTTACACTTCCAATTTTATATGAGTCAAGCATTGAATCGCCGACAACAATGACATTTAATTTTTTTGCTTTAGTAAATATTTTATCAATAGTCACTCTAAATGAGTTTTTCAATCGAGTTCTTTAATCTTTTGCATGCCTCAATTAATTCATCTTCACTTGCTGCATATGACAGTCTTATACAATTAGGCGCCCCAAAATCTTCACCTGGTACAAGAGAAATTTTTGCGTCTTCTAGAAGATACATGGCTAAGTCATTTGATGTTTGTATCTCTTTTCCTTTATGACTTTTAAGGCCAATAGTTTTATTAATTTCTGGAAAGAAATAGAAGGCCCCTTCTGGTAAATTAACATTCAGATGACTAATTTCATTGAGTTTCTCAAATACTATATCCCTCC
>Ga0208878_1000084_pt1 | contig 29913 bp, 23 predicted proteins | sample Knorr_S15_td_Sur_FD_185600 | JGI IMG/M metagenome (GOLD analysis project Ga0208878, IMG submission 185600) | Marine microbial communities from Southern Atlantic Ocean transect - Knorr_S15_td_SurfaceA_ad_5m_LV_A (SPAdes) (version 2) | ecosystem: Environmental > Aquatic > Marine > Oceanic | place...
GGTATCAAATGGATAAAGACCATCTTGTGACTCATCACCAGCATCACCATCACACTGTCTAGATATTGTTACATCATTAGCAACAGGTAAAGGCTCGACAATAACTTTAAATGAGGTTTCAGCATTAAAACAATCTGTTTCATTATTTCTAACTCTTACAAAAATTTCTTGCTCATTTGGGCTATTTTCGTTGGTATAATTTTCAGGATTTGTGATACCATTATCATTTAAATCATTTGCAGATTCTGAGCTAATATGAAATGTTAACGATAATATATCTAAGTTTTCATTTCCACTAAGTATTTCATTTAATTTTTCGTTAAAGTTCCATCCAGAAACAATACCATCATTAGTATCGCCAAAAGATGAGTCATCACACTTAATTAAGTCATCGATGGTGTTGGCGGTTGGTAGTTCCTCTTCTACTTTAAGTTCAGCGCTATCATCAGAGTATACGAAGCATGCATAGAAATCTGAATTTATTTTTACTCTGTATAAGTATCCATTCATTGAAAGTGATGTGGATGTGATTGTCAATTTATTAGTATCAACGCCAGAATATGTATCGTCATTTTGTAAGTCTGACCATGATGTACCATTGTCCGTACTTAATTGCCATGAGTAATTTATTTTTTGATTAGACTGTGCTGATACCTCAAATTCAGCTGGTGCACCTACATAACAAGCTATAGAAGAAACTGGTTCAATATCGATAACTGGGGCAGTAGATTCTTCTTGAAAAAAGAAAATCTTGCTACCACCATCATCTATATAGCTATTAGGTTCATCATTATAATCATAATCATCATTAATAATTCTTCCTCTGTTATCAACGGTTCCACTGGTAATATTAGGTAAATTAGAATTTGGTGGGGGCTCAGGTCCATATATTCCATCAAAATCCTCTGAAAGATAACCAGCTTCTACGACATCCCAGCAACCATCATTATCGCTGTCAGCATCGTTATAATCAGAAATTTCATCTCCATCAGTATCTAATTTATAATCAACTACTAGTATACTTGGCACTAATATACTTTCACTATTACTTCCAAGATTATTTAATTTGTGTATTAATTCAATTCCATCAATTTGGTATGAATAAAACTCATATGTTGGGTTTGCCCTAGATTTAAACTTAAATCTAATTTCATTAGATGTATACTGCAGTGTATTATCTTCATATGTACCATCATAATCTGTATCAATATATAAGTCGTCATTTGGGTCTAAAAGGGTGATATTAGTAGTTCCAGGAAGACTTTTTAAAACGAAACTTTCACCATCAACAATAGCAGCTGTCTGACCAGAATCTTTAAAAAGTATATTAAGTTTTTCACTAAAATTCAAAGTGTACTTTAACTCCTGATCTGCACCAGCTTCAAGTTGTGATTCAAATCCATTTGCGGTTGCTGTTATTGAATGATCATCTCTGGTTTTTACAATAGTTCCTGAAATAACTCCATTAATTGATGTGCCTGTTGCAGCACCTTGATTAATATTGATTACTGGGCTTTCAAGGTTAGTAAAATCAATAAGACCACTACCAGCTGATTCAACTGAGTTTAGAATTCCATCATTGTCTAAATCTAAATCAATATTATCAACAATACCATCATTATCAGAGTCTGTTGCACAAATACTAATAGGAATTTCATCAGAATTTAATTCAATATCACACTCTAAAATACCTTTAAGTCTATAAGTCCCTGATTCAGTTGGAGTATAGGTTGTAGATGTCGAATTTCCAGGTGCTGGTCTAAATGTCCCGTCATTATTTTTGATTTCCCACAAGTATGATGTAAATGAACCTTCAGCCGTTAGAACGATATTTGATGATCCATCTTCATTAACACAATTTCCTTTTGCTTGAAATTCAGATGTAATATCAAATTTAGGCGCTTTAGTAAAACCGGAATAAAAACCAGCAGTTGATGCCGCTCCATTAGTATTGTAATATGAAACATACATTTCACCATTGCTTTCAACTCTGATATTACCACTTAAGTTTGTGACAATGTAAGATTCATAATTATTATTACCAAGCACATCATTTCTTGTAACATTATTATCTGCCTCATTAATTTGAGCTCCATTTACAAATACTGTTGATCCTTTTGTCGTTACAAAACTAACCTGAGCATTATCATCAAATATACTCCCATTACCTTCACCAACTCTGTCAATATCTGCAATGTTATTTACATTACCACTTGTACCACAACTAAGTGGAGGTACGAAAACCATTCCTTGGTTCGCAGCAGGATATTGACCATTGAAGCCCTGATACACATCTCCTAATCCTTGAAATGCAAAAAGCTTATCATCTTTATTATTAGTACTTACGTACATATTTCGATTTACATATTTATCACCTTCAATAATTAAATAATCTCCTTCATTTAAAGTGACTTGGTTGCCATTTAATGTATATGGAGATCCATTAATATTTATTTCTGTATTATTTTGGTCAGCAATTAATAGAACATTTTCCCAAGAATTATTTCCATTACCTTTAACAAAAATATATTCTGATCCAACTAACTCTGCCCCAACTAGCTGATCAACACCAAAATCTTGACCACCAGCAGTACCAACAGCAAAAGATCCCACACCTGATCCTGAGTTTACAACAATAGGTTTGTTGGATTCTATTAAAGAGCCAATAATACCGTTGGTACTATTTTCTACTGCAATTACATAAGATTGACCTCTTCCAAGTGGACTTATATTAATTGTTCCCGTTTGACCAGATAAGGTATTTATTCCATTCGGAAGAGTTACAGTTACTGAGGTATTATCCTCTGTTGCCATAAGAGATAAAAAACTCATATGACCATTTCCTCCAACTTGTAAAGAACCAGCCCAAAATCTGTATCCTAAAGCAGACTCTCCTTTACTGACTAATGCACCTCCGTGATTATTACTTTGACTTATAAATCTAGTGGACACATAAATTTCCTGTTCTGCTTCGATAATAAATCCATGTAATGTTAGAGCCTGTTCGGTCTCATTTTCAGATGCAAATAGATATCCATATCTGTCAAAATCAGTATTACCATTTGAAGGATTAGCTCTGGCTGTCCATGGATTGGCATTTGAAACAGTATCTGAATAATAAGCTGAACCATCACCTCTTTTTATAGTAAAATTTACTGGGTTTTCACTCGGTGTTGATATGTGAAACCACTGCTCATTTGGTGGGTTATTGCCATTTGTAGAAGTGCTAAGTGGGGGTATATAATGAATTTTACTAAGCTGTGAATATCCAAATTCAGAAATGATTAGAAATATGATTAAGGATATTATTTTTAGAATTTTTTTCACAGCGCACGTAAATATAGATTAAAAGGTTTAATCACATAAACTATTTTATAGTCATTGTTATTAAATATTTCAAAAAACAAGCCAAACATTTTAACTTTAAATGATACATTTGACTATTCATACTCAAAATACTTTAATTAAGAAATATGAGCAATGAAAGAAAAAGAAGAGAGGCTTTAATATATCATTCAAAGCCAAAACCAGGAAAAATTAATGTTGTTCCATCAAAAAATTACAGATCACAAACAGATTTGTCTTTAGCTTATTCACCCGGTGTTGCACACCCATGTTTAGAAATTGATAAAAATCCTGAGGATGTATATAAATACACCTCAAAATCAAACTTAGTAGCTGTTATTTCCAATGGAACAGCTGTCTTAGGCTTAGGTGACATTGGTCCATTAGCTTCTAAACCAGTTATGGAAGGGAAAGGACTATTATTTAAAATTTTTGCTGATATTGATGTTTTTGATATTGAAATTGACACGAAAAATATTGATGAGTTTATAGAAACTGTTAAGAATATTTCCCCAACGTTTGGTGGTATTAACCTGGAAGACATAAAAGCTCCTGAGGCATTTGAAATTGAAAGAAGATTAGTTGATGAACTGGATATTCCTGTCATGCATGATGATCAGCATGGCACCGCCATAATATCTGGAGCTGCTCTTATAAATGCATTAGAACTTGCCAATAAAAAAATTGGAGGAATTAAGATGGTAATTTGTGGTGCAGGTGCTGCTGCCATATCGTGTGCTAAAATGTATAAATCTTTGGGTGTAAAAAAGAAAAATATATTAATGTTTGATAGCAAAGGTTTGATAAATATTAAAAGAAAAAACCTAAGCCGAGAAAAAAAATTATTCTCATCTCAAAATATCGAAATTGAATCTTTGGCAGATGCTATCAATGGGAGTGATGTTTTTATTGGACTTTCAAAGGCTGATATGATGACAAAGGAAATGTTATTATCAATGAATAAAAATCCCATTGTCTTTGCAATGGCTAATCCAGACCCAGAAATTAGTTATAAAGTAGCTGTGAGGACAAGAGATGATATTATAATGGCAACTGGAAGAAGTGATCATCCAAACCAGGTAAACAATGTTTTAGGTTTTCCATTTATTTTTCGTGGAGCATTAGACGTTAGAGCAACAAAAATTAATGAGGAAATGAAAATGGCGGCCGTTTATTCTTTAGCCAAATTAGCTAAAGAACCTGTGCCAGAATATGTCAACATAATTTATAAAGAAAAAAAATTATCTTTTGGGAAAGATTATATCATACCAAAGCCATTTGATCCAAGATTAATTTCTACTGTTCCTGTTGCAGTTGCTAAAGCTGCTATTGATTCTGGTGTAGCTTCGATTTCAATTGAAAATTGGGATAAATATTCTCGCGATTTAGATAAAAGAAAAGGTAATGATGATCGAATTATTCGTCTTATAAGAGCAAAAGCAAAATTAGATCCTAAAAAAATTATTTATACAGAGGCTGACAGATTAGATGTATTGAAAGCTGCACAAATAGTTTATGAGGAGGGTATTGCAGAACCTATATTAATGGGTAGAGTTGATAGGATCAAAAAATTAATGAAGGAAATTGATTTTGAGCATAAACTAAAAATAATTGATCTAAGCTTAGATAAGTCAAAAAATAAAATTAAAAGATTTGGAAAAATTTTCTATAAACAAAGAAAAGATAAAGGTTTAACATTAAGTCAAGCTGTTAAACTTTTAAGGACAAGAGATTATTTTGCTTCAATGATGGTTAAATTAGGTGAGGCCGATGCTTTAGTATCAGGTTATTCAAGGAGTTATCCGGAAGTAATTAAGCCTATTCTTAAAGTAATCGGTAAAGGAAAAGGAGTTAGAAAAATAGCAGCTACAAACTTAATGCTTACAAGTAAAGGTCCTATTTTTTTAAGCGATACTTCAATAAATATTAATCCTTCTTACAATGAATTAGCATATATTTCAATTATGACTGCAAATACAGCCAAAATGTTTGGATATAATCCTGTTATTGCAATGCTTTCATTCTCAAATTTTGGATCTTCAAGTCACCCAATGGCTAATAAAGTTGAAAATGCTGTAAAATTTTTGAGAAGAAGTCATCCAAACATGATTGTGGATGGACCAGTTCAGTCAGACTTTGCTTTAAATAAGCTTATGCTAACAAATAAGTTTGAGGAATCAAAGCTTGGAAATCAAAAAGTAAATATTTTAGTTTTTCCTAACTTGGATTCTGCTAATATAACTTATAAAGTGATTAAAGAGATTGATGGTGCTAAATCAATTGGTCCAATAATAATGGGCTTGGATAAGGCAGTACATATTTTGCAGTTAAAACCAAGCGTAGAGGAAATTGTAAATATGTCTGCAATCGCTGTAATTGATGCACAATCAAGAAATCAATAAATTTACAGAATGATAACTCAAATCAAAGGAAGATTAATTGAAAAATCCCCAACAGAACTTGTTATTGACTGTAATGGTATAGGATATAGTATAAACATATCATTGAATACTTATTCTCAAATTGGTGATGATGAAAATATCAAGCTATTTACATATTTAATTATAAAAGAGGATTCTCATAGCTTATATGGATTTTTTAAAAAATCTGAGCGAAGTTTATTTAAATTATTAATATCTGTCTCTGGGGTTGGTGCGAGTACTGCTAGAATGATGTTATCTTCTTTGAGTCCAGGTGAGATTATTTCTGCCATAATGAGTGATAGTGTTCAAATTATACAATCTATTAAAGGAATTGGTACTAAAACTGCACAAAGAGTTATACTTGAACTTAAGGATAAAGTTATGATGCTTGATGAATCTGATAATGAACATTTTTCACTGAGTAATGAATCAACAGAGGCGGCTTCTGCCTTAGAAGTACTAGGATACTCTCAAAAACAAACTAGTAAAATTTTATCACAAATCATATCTGAAAATCCTGGTATAAATGTTGAGACTTTAATAAAAAAGGCTTTAAACAAATTATAATTTCTTGGATTTATTGTTCAAAAATAGCGTAGTTCGATTTAGAGCAGTTTTTTTTATTGTTTTTTTTTCACTATTTCTGACAACTTACAGTCAGAATAGAATAAGTTTAGATACAATAAATAATACTGTTTATATTGGGGAATTTAAATTAAAGATTCCTAGTTCTGTAGTTTCTAAATATATATATGACCAAGAATCAAATTTGTACATTTATCAAAGTAAAATAGGGGAAATTGACTATAAACTCCCCATTACATTAACACCGCAAGAGTACAGAAATTTATTTAAAAATAATTTCATTAAAAATTATTTTAATGAACAAGTATCAATTTTACAAGACCCAAATAGAGTTGATGAAAAAAGAAATTTATTGCCTAATCTGTATGTAAACTCAAATTTTTTTGAATCTTTATTTGGAGGTAATGAAATTGAATTAAATCCTCAAGGATCTATTGGTATTGATATTGGCGCAAGATATTTGAAGAGAGACAATCCATCCATTCCAGTTAGAAATCAAAGCAATATAAATCTAGATTTTAATCAGGCAATATCACTGAGTTTAAATGGAAAGATTGGTAGTAAGTTAAATATAAATGCTAATTATGACTCACAATCAACATTTGATTTTCAAAATTTATTAAAATTAGATTATACACCAGATGAAGATGATATTATTCAAAAAGTTGAGTTGGGTAATGTTAGCATGCCAATCAGTGGATCACTGATTAATGGAGCTCAAAGTTTGTTTGGTTTTAAGACACAATTAAAATTTGGTGCAACAACAATTGATGCAGTTATTTCTGAACAGAGATCTCAGTCCTCAACAATTACCGCCAATACAAGTGGAGCCTTTAACGAATTCTCATTTTTTCCTTTAGATTACGATAGCAATAGGCATTTTTTCTTATCTCATTTTTTTAGAAAAAACTTTGATCAATTTTTAGAATCATATCCTTATGTAAATTCTCCAGTTAATATTACCAGGATTGAGATATGGATTACTAATCAAACAAATGAAACAGATAATGTTAGAAGTGTTGTTGCATTGCAAGATTTAGCGGAAGTGGATCCAAATTTTACTAGAATTGATGATTTTGCCGATGATTTTTTTACCTCTAATAATATTAATAATAATCCTGATAACTCATTAAATAAATTTGATCCAAATCAAATTAATTTTAATTTTTTAAATGACAACATTAGAAACATATCAAATGTAAATAGCGGATTTTCTCAGTATTCTGACCAAATTTTTGAAGGCAGAGACTATACGATATTAGAAAATGCTCGTAAATTGGATGAAAGTGAATACACAATTAATCGACAGCTTGGGTTTATTTCACTCAACCAATCTTTAAACAATGATGAAATTCTTGGTATAGCATTTCAGTATACTTATCAAGGAAAAGTTTTCCAAGTCGGTGAGTTCTCATCAGACCCCACAGATTCCAGCTTTACGACCTCTAATTCAGCATTAATTTTAAAAATGTTAAAAAGTAATTTGAATGATGTTAGCCAACCTGTTTTTAAACTCATGATGAAAAATATATATGATTTAGGGTCATATCAAGTAAATACTGATGATTTTAAATTAAATATATTTTATAATGATCCCACCTCGCTAAATTATATTTCACCAATTGATAATGAATCATGGCCAGAAAATTTAGAAAAGATTAGGTTATTAAATCTCTTTGATTTGGACAAGCTTGATGTTAATCAAAATATACAAAAAGGAGGGGATGGCTTCTTTGATGCAATTGAGGGAATTACCATTATTAAAGATAAAGGACTTTTAATTTTTCCCACTAATGAGCCTTTTGGAGAATTTCTTTTTGAAAAACTCAGAAATTCAAATTCTGAGGATTATAGTGATTTTTCAACTTATAATAAAAATCAAAAAAAATATGTTTATCATGAACTTTACTCAAGGGGAAAAACATCAGCTGAAAAGTTTATTGAAAAAAATAAGTTTAATTTAAAGGGTAAATACAAATCTTCTCAGGATAATGGATCAATATCAACAGGAGAATTTAATATTCCACAGGGTTCAGTGGTTGTCACAGCTGGTGGTAGACTTTTACAAGAGGGAATTGATTATATAGTAAATTATCAAACAGGTGATGTTCAAATTTTAAATGAAGCCTTAAGAAATTCTAATATACCAATAGAAATATCATCTGAAAGTAATTCATTTTATTCTCAACAAAAAAGAAGATTTTCGGGTATCAATGTAGAACATAAATTTAATCCAAATTTCAAAATTGGAGGTTCTCTAATTAATTTAAGTGAAAAATCGATTAGTAGAAAAGCTAATTATGGTATTGAACCTGTTAATAATACAATTTTTGGAATCAATACAGTTTACAGTTCTGAAGCACCTGTTTTAACAAGGCTAGTAAATATCTTACCAAATATAAATACAGAAGCATCTTCAAATATTTCATTAAGAACCGAATTTGCATATTTAATTTCATCAAATCCAAGATCATCAGGTTATGAAAATGAAGCAAGCGTTTACATTGATGACTTTGAAGGCACTCAAAATAAAATTGATTTAAGAGATGTTAATTCATGGAAACTTGCTAGTATACCAGTTGGATATAAAGGCTATGATTTTGGAAGAAATAATTTAAAATCTGGGTATAACAGAGCAAAATTATCTTGGTATAGTATTGATCCAATTTTCTACTCATATAGAAGCCCTAATGAAATTTCATCAGATGAAGTATCTCAAAATAGCACCAGAAGAATTTATGTAGATGAAATTTTTCCTGAATTAGATTTGTATCAGGGAGAATCTAGATCTCAAACAACTTTTGACCTTTCATTTTATCCTGACGAAAAAGGTCCATACAATAATAATACAACTGATGAATTTTTATCTGATAAAAAAAATAATTGGGCTGCTATTACTAAATCAATTAATACCACCAATTTTAAAAAAGCAAATGTAGAATATATACAGTTTTGGATGCTTGATGATTTTGGGGATTATGATTCAAATGAATTTGAAATTGGTGAAATTATTTTTCACTTAGGGAATATTTCAGAGGATATATTGAATGATGGGAAAAAACAGTATGAAAATGGACTTCCAATTAAACCAACAGATTTATTTGAAACTTCAAATTGGGGTAAAACACCTACTAATCAATCATTGGTCTATGCATTTAATTCAAATCCGAATCAAAGAAAAGAACAAGATTTAGGATATGATGGTTTAGATGATGAAGAGGAATTAATTTATTACAGTAATGGAAACCCTAATGATCCATCGGGTGATAATTATGAATATTATTTAAAAAGAAGTGGTGGTATATTAAATAGGTATAAAAACTATAATGGAAGTCAGGGTAATTCACCTACAGATGTGAGTTCTAATAATAGAGGTTCAACTACTCTTCCAGATACTGAGGATGTAAATAATGATAATACTATGAATAGAATAGATAGTTATTTTGAATATAAATTACCTATCCTAAAAAATATCACAAAGGAAAATCATCCATTTGTTTCTGATATTAGGGAAAATTCAAACGTAAAGCTTGCAAATGGATCTATTACTAAATCAAGGTGGATTCAGTTTAAGATTCCCATATTTCCTGAATATTATGAGGGAACTAGATATGGTAGTTTTTTCAATGCTATCAATGGAATAACAGATTTAAAAACAATAAGATTTATAAGGTTAGCTGTTAAAGGATTTTCTAAACCAATTACTCTTAGATTTGCGACCTTAGACTTAGTAAAAACCGACTGGAAAAGATATAATCAACCATTAAATAATGATAATTCAGTTAATAGGGACACAAACTTTGAGATTGGTAGTGTTAACATTTTAGATAATGAAAATAGGTCTCCTGTTAACTATGTCTTACCCCCGGGAGTTGAGAGAGAGGAGATTATAAATAATAATTCTATAATAAGGCAAAATGAGCAATCTTTATCTCTTAAAATTCAGGATTTAAAACCAAAGGATTCAAGAGCAGTTTATAAAAACATAAATCTAGATCTCAGAAATTATAAAAAAATAAAAATGTATTTACATGCTGAATCTGTCGAAGGAAAATCACCACTTCCTGGAGATGGTGCTGATGAAAAATATGACGAAAGACTTGTTGCGTTTTTAAGGTTTGGTAATGACATTAATGAAAATTATTATCAAATTGAAGTACCATTAAAACCAACTTCATATAATTTGGGCCAATCCAATAGGTATAGTCCAGAAAAAGTTTGGCAACCTGAAAGTAATTCAATTGATTTTAATTTGGAAAAGTTTTTAGAAATTAAATTAAAATTAATATCAGACAGAACTCAATTTAATGATGCAATTTATTTTGATAATGATTTAAATATGATTGATGAGTTTAGTCCAATAAGCAATCTGCCTGGTCAAAAAAAATATAAATTTTCAATAAAAGGAAATCCATCGCTTGGAAGAATAAAAACGATAACACTAGGACTTAAAAATCCATCAGAAAAAATTGGAAATAATCTATCTGGAGAAGTATGGTTCAATGAATTAAGACTTTCAGAAATTGATGGTAATGGGGGATGGTCAGCAGTAGCAAATTTTGATGCAAATCTTGCTGATTTTGCTAATGTTTCTTTTAGTGGAAAGATGTCCACAGATGGTTTTGGTTCAGTTGATAAATCACCAAATGAAACAAGCAACGAAAATTACAGCCAATATTCTTTTATAACCAATATTAATGCAGGACAGCTTTTTCCAGAAAAATGGGGACTCCAAATCCCATTAAGTTATACCTATTCTCAAGAATTAACAAAACCCAAATACGACTCATATTACAATGATATAGATCTAGACAAAATTCTTGAAATTACAGAAAATAGAGATTCTGTACTAAACCAATCTAGGTTACTTTCTAACTCCAAAAGTTTTAGTATTCTTGGTTTTTCTAAAAGAAAAACTAATGATAAAAAACCTAAATTATATGATATTGAAAATATAAATCTATCCTACAGTTACACCGAAAATAACTACAAAGATTTTGAAATCGAGTATTCCGATAAAAAAATGGTAATAGCTAATGCTCAATATTCCTATACTTTTAATAATCTAAATATTTATCCTTTTGAAAAATTTTTTGAAAATAAAGATTCAAAATATTTAAAGTGGTTAAAGGAATTTAATTTTAATCCATTGCCCAATAGTTTAACTTTTTCTGGGAATTTTAATAGGTCTTTGTTTAAACAAAAGTTTAGAGAGATAAATTATTCAGGAATAATCTCAGAAAATCAAATTCCTATTCCAGAATTTACACAATCTAAGTTTATGTTTGATTGGCTACTTTCAATATCACATAACCTATCAAAATCATTAATACTAAATTATAATGCATCAAACTCTAGTTTAATACCATCTTTCACTGATGGAATAAATTCAACTGAAAGAAATAGGTTAGAATTATTTGAAAAGTTCTTTAACGTTGGAGAGCCTAATTTCTATAATCAGAATTTTACAGCTAATTATAATCTTCCTATTTCAAATTTCCCATTTTTAGATTTTATCGATGCAAATTATTCATACAATGGAAACTTTAATTGGCAGCGAGGTTCAGATATATTAAATAATGTTAGTGATCAATTTGGTAATAAATTGGGTAGAGTTAATACAATTCAAAATTCAAGCAATCAAACATTGAATTTAGCTGTAAATCTTGATAAACTCTACAGACAGATAAATTTCCCAAAAAATAACTTTTTATTTAGTTTTATAACTTCAATAAAAAGAGTTAGATCAACTTACAGTGAAAATTCAGGTAAGGTTTTACCAGGATACATACCCTCAATAGGATTTTTAGGTACATTAAAACCGTCTTTTGGTTTTGTATTTGGATCTCAAAAAGATGTCAGGTATGAGATTGCTAAAAATGGTTGGTTGACAACATTTAATGATTTCAATCAGCAGTTTCAAAAAGTATTTAATTCAAAGTTTGATTTATCTGCAGAAATAGAATTATTTAAAAATCTTAAAATTGATTTAAATGCTAATAGAACTTATTCAAATAATTTCTCTGAAAATTATTCAATTATAGAAAATAACTATAATGCAATCAATGGTAGTTTTTATGGAAATTTTTCTATTTCAAGTAATATGTTGAGAACATCATTTAAAGATAGATCTGTTGGATTTTCTAATGACTTTGAAAATTTAAAGAAAAATAGGATTCAGATTGCAAATCGACTTATTTCTTTAAAAAATCTAGGAAATGTAAGTTATGATAGTGATGGTTTCCCACTTGGCTTTAGCAAAGAAAGTCAGGCTGTTTTGATTCCTTCGTTCTTATCCGCATATACAGGGATTGATGTTTCAAGAGTTTCGTTAACACCAATTACAAGCAATCCAAAATTAAATTGGACATTACAGTACGATGGATTAGAGAAGCTTTTTGATAAAGTTTTCTCACGTGTTTCTATTCAACACGGATACAGATCAAATTTTACAATTAATAATTTTAATTATAATTTGAATTTTACACAGAATGGTATTGATAATTCAGGAAATTATTTTGATAAAATAATTTTTTCTAACATTAATTTAGTTGAGCAATTTAATCCGCTTGTAAGGTTAGATTTTGAATTAAAAAATTCTTTAAGGATTATATTTGATGTTATTAAAGATAGAGCAGTTTCATTAAGTTTAGCAAACAATTTAATTACTGAATCATGGGGAAATGAGTACACATTAGGGATGGGATACAGGATTAAAAATTTGAGACTAAGATCAAATTTAGCTTCAAATGGAAATAATTTTGTAGGAGATTTAAATGCAAAAGTTGATTTAAACCTTAGAAAAAATATAACTGTAATTAGAAACCTAGAAATTGATGATAATAAAGTTTCTGCAGGGCAATCTATTTTTTCTCTCAAGCTTAGTGCTGATTATGCATTAAGTAAAAGTTTTTCAACAATTTTTTTCTATGATCATTTGTTTTCTAAGTATGAAATTTCAACTGCTTTTCCTCAAACAAATATTCGATCTGGGTTTACTTTAAGATATAGTTTTGGAAATTAAAAATTTATTTTTTTTTATCTAACTTAAGTTATAATTTAGGAAAATGGATATAAAGGAAAACTTAAAGTATACTAAAGATCATGAATGGATTAAACTTGATGGCAATATCGCAACAGTGGGAATTACAGACTTTGCTCAAAGCGAACTTGGAGATATTGTTTATGTTGAAGTAGATACATTAGATGAAACATTAGATAAAGATGATGTTTTTGGAACAGTTGAGGCTGTTAAAACAGTGTCGGATTTATTTTTACCTATGTCAGGAAAAATTATTGAGTTTAATGAAAATCTTTCAGATTCACCAGAATCTATAAATGATTCACCTTACGAAGATGGATGGATAATCAAAGTTGAGGTATCAAATGTTGATGAGATAAGTGAGCTTCTTGATAATAATCAATACAAGGACTTGATTGGATAGAAGATATATTTCTAAAATTGCCGTTTACTATACTTTATGTCTGATAATTTTTTCTTTAATACCTGTTCCAGATCTTGGTATTTCAAGATTTCAATTATTTGAAATTGATAAGTTGGCACACTTTATCATGTATTTTTCATTGACAATTTTATGGTCTTTCGCCTCAAAGAATCTCTACAACTCAACTTTCAAATTGCTATTATTTGCAATATTTTTTGGATTTGTTTTAGAAATTTTCCAACATATTCTTCCTTTTGGAAGATATTTTGACTTAGGAGATTTAGTAGCAAATAGTTTAGGGGTTATATTTGGAATATTTATTTTGTACTGTATAAAAAAAAAATTACTTTAGCGAAGAATGAGGTCTAAAAAAAATCCAAAAGCTGACTTAAATAAAAAAAGTACATTTTACTTTTCCATTGGTTTATTTATAGTCTTATTTGTCTCCTGGCAAGCAATTGAATATAAAAACTATGATGATGATGGCTATGGGTATATTGCATTAGATGTTGATGATGATGACGATGAAGAAATTCCTATTACTGAGCAATTAAAAACACCCCCGCCACCTCCACCTCCACCTGCCCCCGAAATAATTGAAGTTGTTGAGGATGAGGAAGAAATAGAAGAAACAATAATCGAATCCACTGAAACTGATCAAGAAGAAATTGTTGAAGAAGTTGAAGTAGTTGAAGAAGATTTAGATTTAGATGTCCCTTTTGCTATAATTGAAGATGTTCCATTATATCCGGGATGTGAAAGAGTTCCAAAGTCTCAAAGAAGGTCTTGTTTTCAAGAACAAATACAAAAACATATCGCGAGAAATTTCAGATATCCTGAAATTGCTCAGGAGATGGGTATACAAGGAAGAGTTTTTGTCCAGTTTACTATAGCTAAAGATGGATCAATAACTGCTATTAGAACTAGAGGTCCAGATAAAAATTTAGAAAAAGAGGCCTCAAGAATTATTGGTAAACTGCCAAAGATGACACCTGGTAAACAAAGAGGAAGACCTGTGAGAGTTCCATTTAGTATTCCTATCATATTTAAGTTGCAATAATTATTTGCCCAGGGATTTTTTTAGACTAATTTTACATTCTTTTATTTTATTGTGTTTCTAAATAAATCCAAAGTTTTCTTATCGTTGACTAAAGCGAGACTTTCGTTTAGTGTTGTTTTCTCAACCCTTGCAGGATATGTTTTAGCAGTAGAACTAGTCAATTTTTCTGAAATATTACTTCTTCTTATTGGCGGTTATTGTATGGTTGGAGCATCAAATTCTTTTAATCAGATAATTGAAAAGGATAAAGATGCTTTAATGGATAGAACAAAAACAAGGCCACTTCCAACAAAAGAAATATCAACGTCAAACGCTTTTTGGATTTCTGTTCTATTGACTATTGCAGGACTGTCAATATTATATACAATCAATTACAAAACGGCATTTTTTGCTGCTGTATCAGTCTTTATATATACATGTATTTATACACCGTTAAAACCTATTACTCCTTTGTCCGTATTTGTGGGTGCAATACCCGGTGCGATACCATTTATGTTAGGTTGGGTTGCAGCTACAAATAGTTTTGGTATTGAACCAGGCACTCTTTTTATGATTCAATTTTTTTGGCAATTTCCTCACTTTTGGGCATTGGGATGGATGCTGGATGATGACTATAAAAAAGCTGGATTTAATATGCTGCCAACTGGAAAGAAGGACAAAAAAACTGCTATACAAATTATATTATACATCATATGGATGATTATAATTTCAATATTCCCTTATTCTGGATTAACGGGTACTTTGTCCCTAAGTATTTATGGAGCAATTATTGTACTAGTTCTGGGAATATTAATGTTGATGTTTGCTGTTAATTTATATAATAGAATGAATACTGAATCTGCGAGAAGACTGTTTTTATTCACAATTTTTTATCTAACTTCAATTCAATTAGTATATATTATTGATAAGTTTATATGAGTGAAAGTAATCTAAATACAAACAAAGTAAGGGCAAAAAAAATGATGTTATTATTTGCATTATTAAGTATAACAATGACATTTGCTGGACTTACTAGTGCTTACTTAGTAAGCAAGGGAAGACCAGATTGGCTTGTAGACTTCCAATTGCCAAATTTATTTTTTTACAGCACATTAATAATTGTACTTAGTAGTCTTACAATTCAAATTTCATATTATTATTTAAAAACAAATCAATCAAAAAATAAAGTTATTACATGGCTTACAGCTACATTTTTGCTTGGCATAATTTTTTGTTTTTTACAATTTTATTCTTTTAAGAGTTTAATAGAAATGGGTTATTTTTTTGCAGGTGCTCAAAGTACTATTACAACCTCATTTATTTATGTATTAACCTTTCTACATGGTATACATCTTCTTGCTGGATTAATTGTTTTGACTGTCTTAATTTATAATACAGTTAAAAACAAATACACGACAAATAAGCTTGGTTTTGAGCTTGGTATATACTTTTGGCATTTTTTGGACATTTTATGGGTGTATTTGTTTTTATTTTTCTATTTCTTTGGATAAAATTTACTTAACTTTGATAAAAGATTTTTGTTAATGAGTTCAACTGTTTCTTCCGCAGATATTCAACCTGAATTAACAACAGAACCTAGACCGCTAAATGCTAGCTATGGCAAACTCATGATGTGGTTTTTCATAGTATCAGATGCCTTAACATTTACAGGTTTTTTAATTTCTTATGGTTTTGCAAGATTTAAACATATTGACTCATGGCCTATAGCTGATGAGGTATTTACTCACTTTCCTGGGTTACATGGTGTTGATGCACCTATGTATTATGTTGCATTGATGACATTTATTTTGATTTTTTCATCTGTTACAATGGTTTTGGCTGTTGACGCTGGACATAACAATCAAAAAGATAGAGTAGTTTTTTACATGTTTCTAACTATAATTGGAGGAGCTGTATTTGTTGGCTCTCAAGCTTGGGAATGGAAAAACTTTATCAAAGGAGAATATGGCGCATTAGAAACTAAGGGAGGTATGATTATTCAGTTTGTCGATGCTTCTTCAAATAAAAGAGTTTCAATTGATGAATTTGCTGTCTATAAACCTGAGTACAGAGAACAGCATAAAAGTAATAATGGTTTGTGGTTTAGAAGCGAGCCAGCTCTAGATCAATATTCAGTTGAAGAGGTAACTGAAGGTTTCATGGCTGATCCATCAATTTTAGTTAGAGTTGAAAAAGTAGATGACAAGGGACATAAGATAATCTTAAACAGAGAAGAATCCATTGAAAAAGTCATGCAAGCTGTTTATGTGGTTCAAGGGGCAAATCTAATTAGAAATGAATATGGCAACAGGTTATTTGCTGATTTCTTCTTTTTTATTACTGGCTTTCATGGTTTCCATGTTTTTTCTGGTGTAATTATTAATATAATTATTTTTATAAATGTTCTTCTAGGAACTTATGAACGCAGAGGACACTATGAGATGGTTGAAAAAGTAGGACTTTATTGGCATTTTGTTGATTTAGTTTGGGTTTTTGTATTCACATTCTTTTACTTAGTTTAATTCATTATGGCACACAATACTGAACATAAATTAGAAATATTTAGAGGCATAGTAAAGTTTAAATCAAACGTTCAAAAAATTTGGGGAGTTTTGATTTTCTTATCCATTGTTACAGCTATTGAAGTTGCACTTGGAATTGTAAAGCCTGAAATTTTGATGAATTACTTCTTATCCATGAAACTCATAAATTGGATTTTTGTTATTTTAACTTTAGTTAAAGCATATTATATAACATGGGACTTTATGCATATGAGAGATGAAAAATTTGGTTTACAAGTTTCCGTGGTTATAACACTCATTTTTCTTATTGCTTATGCAGCATTTATTTTTCTTGTTGAGGGAAATTATATATATGACATCATGTATGAAGGCTTTGTAAGCTGGAATTTTTAATTTTTTATTGTGAAAAAATACATAGTACTTACAATACTATTTGTACTCCCACTAGTTGCCTATCTTTTTTTTGCATCCGGAGTAAATAACTTTGCAAAGCTTCCAGTTCTTAAAGATAATATTACCAGCACATCATCTTACAGTGAAATAAAACTAGAGGATAAAATTTCTATTATTTTCTTCTTAGGTAACAATATTGGTGATCGACAAGGAGATGCACTTAATTTAAATCAAAAAATATATAAAAGATTTTATCAATTTAATGACTTTCAGTTTGTTGCAATATGTCCAATTGGATCCGAAAACTTAGCAAATGATTTAAAAAATAAATTAGAATCAGGAACAAACACTAATATGGAAAAATGGAATTTTCTTTTTTTAGAGACTGATTCAATAATTGATATCTTCAATAGTCTCTCAACCGATGTCAATTTAGATTATAATTATGGCTCTCCATATGTTTATATAATTGATAAAAAATTATCACAGAGAGGCAGAAATGATGATAATGGTATAAAATTTGGTTACGATTCAAGGTCAGTGGCTGACATAAATAACTTTATGGTTGATGATGTTAAAATTATTTTAGCTGAATATCGACTAGCACTGAAAAAGAACGGAGTAACTAGAAAAGACTTATGAAAAATAAATCCTATATAGGTTTAATTATAATAATAATTTTATTTGGATATTGGTTTATTCCCAAAATTTATAATAGAATCTCAACTGACAGTACAGTTGACACGATAAGATCACAATCTATTGATAAATCTTCTAAATTATCATTTATAAATTTGAATGGTACGTCCAGAAAAGTTCCTGATTTTATATTTTTAAATCAGGACAGTATATATATTGGAAACGAAGATTTTTCTGGTAAAGTATATGTAGCAGAATTCTTTTTTACATCATGTCCTTTAATATGTATTGAGATGAATCAAAATATGAAAATATTGGATGAAGAGTTTGGAGATAGAGATGATTTTGGAATTGCATCTTTTACAATAGATCCATTGACCGATACGCCAAAAGTTTTAAAAGAATATTCAGAAAGACTTGAAGTAAAATCAAAAAATTGGCATTTCCTAACCGGAAATATTGATAGTGTTTATGAATTATCAAATACTGGATTTAATATATTTGCGGGTGTTAATCCTGCAATTGCAGGAGGTTTCGAGCATCAAGGATTTTTTGCTCTAATTGACAAGAATGGATATATTCGATCTAGAACAGATAAAGATGGTAACCCAATAGTTTATTATTTGGGCATCACATCAAACCAGAGCGATGTTCAGGGTATTGACATGATTAAAGAAGATATAATTAAACTATTGAAGAATGGCTAGTAAAAATAATATTTATGACATATTAATTTGGGTAGTTTCGATTTTGGTACCAGTTGTTGTTGCGTTACTTTTATTTACAAAATGGGAATATGATCAATTGGTATTCGACATGCGTATCCCAAATTATGACCCTGTTACACTAATGGATGACTTACCAATAGCAAAACCATTAACTTTTCTTCCTCCCATATATGCAACTATTAATGGATTAACAGCAGTACTTCTGGTTATAGCAGTTTATTATATAAAAAATGGTAAAAGAAAAATTCATGAAAATCTAATAAAGGTTTGCATAGCACTTTCTTTATCTTTCTTGGTAATGTACATTGCTTATCACATAACAACAGATCCTACTCCATTTGGTGGATCTGGCTTAGTATCATACATTTATTTCTTTATTTTAATTACGCATATTTTATTGTCTATAGTTGTAATTCCAATGGTTTTGGTAAGTTACTCAAGAGCTTTTCAATCAAAATTTGCTTCTCATAAAAAGATAGCTAAAGTTACATTTCCTGTATGGCTTTATGTTGCTGTAACTGGTGTTATTGTATATTTAATGATTTCACCTTATTATTCATGATTTATTACAGTATACAATGCTCAATGTGTAAAGCTGTACTTGAGTCAGGTGCAGATCAACAGGTGGCTGAAAGCCTAAATGAGGGTATAGCTTACCTGGCTGCAATCCCATATATATTGGCAGGTTTAAGTATTTTTATTATTTATAGAAAATACTACAGGGCTAAAAAGTCGTGATTCATGAAGCTTCTTTAAGCCCAGAAAAGTTGATGCCGTCAAGTTTCTTTTTTATGTAGCTTTTGTTGACATGTAAAATCTTTGTTTTTGATCCAGGTAAATTAAACATATCATCAATCAATATTGACTCACAAATAGATCTAAGTCCTCTTGCACCTAATTTAAATTCTAAAGCTTTTTCAACAATATAATCCAATGCATCATCATCAAAAGTTAGATTAATTCCATCAATTTCAAATAATTTAAAATACTGTTTTACGAGTGCATTTTTTGGCTGTGTTAGAATTTGTCTTAGATCTTTTGAATCAAGATCAAGCATGTATGTTAGGATTGGTAGTCTTCCTAATATTTCAGGAATTAATCCAAAATCTTTTAAGTCATTTGGAATAATATTTTTAACTATTTGATTAGACCGTACGACAGATTTAAGCTTAGAATTTTTAAATCCAACGGCATTCATATTTAATCTTTTAGAAATTATTTTTTCAATTCCATCAAATGCTCCCCCAGCTATAAATAATATATTGGAAGTATTTAATTTAATGAAGTTTTGGTCAGGGTGTTTTCTACCACCCTTTGGTGGGACATTTACAACCGTACCTTCCATTAGCTTCAAAAGAGCTTGTTGAACTCCTTCACCAGAAACGTCTCTCGTGATTGAAGGATTATCATTTTTTCTTGAAATCTTATCAATTTCATCAATAAAAATAATTCCCTTCTCAGCCTTTTCAATATTGTAGTCTGACGCTTGTAATAGTCTTGTTAAAATATTTTCTACATCCTCACCAACGTAGCCAGCTTCTGTCAAAACTGTAGCATCAACAATTGCTAAAGGAACATCAAGCATTTTTGAAATAGTTTTAGCTATAAGAGTCTTTCCAGTTCCCGTAGGTCCAACCATTATAACATTACTTTTCTCAATTTCAATATTATCATCACTTATTTTTTGATTGATTCTTTTGTAATGATTGTACACACAAACAGAAATAACTTTTTTTGAATAATCTTGTCCAATCACATAATCATCAAGATATTGTTTTATTTCCTTGGGGTTAATTAGTTCGCTTTTTTCAATATTAATTGAAGATTCGTTTGATTTATTTTGATGATTTAAAATAGAAAAGGCTTGTTCTATACATTGATCACAAATATGTGCATCTTGACCTGCTACTAGTATTTTTGTTTGTAGTTTATTTAATCCACAAAATGAGCACGATAATCTATCTTCAGACATTTATTAAGTTATTTTTTGGAGAGAACTTCATCAATCATCCCATACTTTTTAGCTTCCGGTGCTTTCATCCAATAATCTCTGTCAGAATCTTCATAAACCTTATCATACTTCTGACCAGTATGAGTAGCTATAATTTCATATAATTCTTTCTTTAATTTACCAATCTCTCTTGCAGTGATTTCAATATCTGATGCTTGGCCTTGAGCTCCACCTAGAGGCTGATGTATCATAACTCTTGAATGAGTCAAACCAGATCTTTTACCTTTCTCACCAGCACATAAAAGAACCGCTGACATTGAAGCGGCAATCCCAGTACAAATAGTAGCAACATTAGGTCCAATAAATTGCATAGTATCATAAATACCAAGCCCAGCATAAACAGATCCACCAGGTGAATTGATGTAAATCTGTATATCTTTTTCTTTATCAGTACTTTCAAGGAATAATAATTGAGCTTGAATAATATTTGCAACCGAGTCGTTAATTGCAGTGCCTAAAAAAATTATTCTATCCATCATAAGCCTAGAAAACACATCCATTTGAGCAACATTAAGTTGTCTTTCTTCAATAATGTAAGGCGTCATGCTACTAATGATTTTGTCATAATACATGGAATTTACACCATGATGTTTTGTAGCATATTTTTTAAATTCTTCTGAATAATTCATGTTATAAAGTTAATTATTTTTCTTGTAGGCTATTTCAATATACTCTTCATAAGAAACTTTTTTTATTTTTTTGTTCACTTTTTCCTTATAAATCAATAATAATTTTTCACTGATAATTTGATTACTTATCCTTTTAACTTCATCTTGGTTAGACATAATTCTTTGAAGTATTGAGTTCAATTCCTTTTCATCAGGATTATTTTGCCCATACGCAGCCATTTGATTTTTTATCATATTGGTGGCAAATTCTTTTATGGTATCTATATTAATTTTTATATCATTTTCATTGATTATTTTCTCTTCAATTAATTGATACTTTATTCCTTTTTCTGAATTCAAGTACTCTTTCTCTAATTCTTCATCGTTTAATGATTCCTTAGAATTGAGCTTCATTAGCCTTTTTAGAAAATCTTTTGGAAGATTTATTTTTGTGGAATCTATTACTGCCTCAGTAACATCATTTAAAAGTTTCTGATCAGATTGATTAATAAATTGTTTTTCAATATCGGTTTTAATTTTTGATTTAAAATCCTTTAAATTTTTTATTGAATCATTTGGATAAACTTTTTTAAATAAATCTTCATTAGTTTCCGCCTTTTGATTTTTATTTAATTCTTGTAGCTTAAAACTAATTTCATTAATATTATTTAAACTATTTTCATCTAAACCTGTTACTTTATTTAAATCATCTTTATCATCAAAAACTTCCTTTGGATTTATTTTTATCTCCTGACCAACTTTTAGTTTCAAAAATTTTTTGAAAGTTGTCTTTGAAAGCTGAGATGCTAAAAAATTAGCCTCTTTTTTAAAATCTAATTCTTCTGATGAAAAATCACCAATAACATTAACATTATCTTCAATTTTTGAGACAGAAATTAATTTACCATACTGACTTTGATATGATTCAATTTGATTTTTTATCATTAAATCATCAGCAAGTATTTGATAATGAGTTATTGGTTTTTTGAGTTTATAATTTAATTTAAAGGATGGTTTATGAGCGACATCAAAATTCAATATTATATCGTTTTTTTTCCAATCAATATCATCATTCTCACTTGGTATAGGATTTCCTAAAATAGAAAGATTATTTTCTGTAATATACTTTGATAATTCACTTTGAACTAATTTGTTAATTTCATCGACTTTTACAGGTAATTCATATTGTTTTTTTATCATTCCTAATGGAACAAAACCTTTTCTAAATCCAGGAACATTAGCTTTTTTCTTATAATCATTTAAGATTGATTCTACTTTGTCCTTATAATCTTGACTTGAAATTTCAAGAGTGATTATAGATAATTCTTTATTTTTCTTTTTTAAATCGATATTCATTTGTCAAAATAGCGCTCAAAAGTAATCTTTTTTGAAGTTTGCAGCAACTAATTTAGTTTATAAATAATTTAAACATATTGAAAAAAAATCATCTGGATTTTCATGGTGAATCCAATGTCCAGCATTTTTAATTTCAGTTAACTTATACTTAGGAAATAGTTTAGATGTAATCTTTAAATTTTCTGAGTCTATGTAATCTGAATTTTCACCTTTAATAAATAGAACTCCCTTTCTGTATTCCTTATGAAAATTTATAGATGAAGTTACATTAGAATATGTTTTTCGTAAAATCTTAATATTGGATTTATATTCAAAACCTCCATCCAATGACCTCTTTAAATTTTTTGATAAAAACAAAATAAATCCATGATCATCAAAATATTTTTCTAAATGTAAATTAAACTCATTTCTTGATTTAATTTGTTTAAGATTTATACTTAATAATGAATCAAAAATTAAATCATAACTTTTATTATAACTAACTGGAAGTATATCAACAATGATAAGTTTTTCTACTAGATCAGGATAAATTAAACTAAATAACATTGCGGTCTTGCCACCCATTGAATGACCAATTATTGATACACTATTAATATTAAATTTAGAAATGTATTCATGTAGATCTTTAACCATTAATTCATAATTAAATTCATTAGAATGAAAGCTTTTCCCATGATTTCTTTGGTCAAGTAAGTGAACTTCAAAATCATTTTCTGAAATTTTTTTAGAAAAGGTAATCCAGTTATCAAGAGAGCCTAAAAAGCCATGAAGTATTATAATTTTATTTTTGCTTGACCCTAATACTTTACTATGTAGAATCATCAACTTAATTTATTTATATATAAGTTGATTACATTTTCGATCCCTAAATAAATAGATTCACTAATTAAGGCGTGACCAATTGATACCTCATTGAGAAAAGGCATATTTTGAGAAAAATATTTAATATTTTCTAAATTCAGATCATGACCAGCATTAACCATCAAACCTAAGTCATTCGCAAGCTTTGAACATTCAGTGTAAAGTTTCATAGTTTCAGCTTTTTTTTCTTTATAGTTTTTTGCATACAATTCTGTATATAATTCTATTGCATCGCAATTGGTTTTTTTTGCATATTCAACTGACTCTAAGTTTGGATCAACAAATATTGAGGTTTTGATATTATCTCTTTTAAAAACTTCAATAATACCTTTAAGATATTCATACTTTTTTTTAGTATCCCAACCAGCATTGGATGTCAACGCATCCTCAGCATCAGGTACTAAAGTAACTTGATAAGGTTTTACCCTCAGGACAAGATCTATGAATTTATCAATTGGATTACCCTCGATATTAAGCTCAGTAAATACAACCTCTTTAAGATCTATTGCATCTTGATATCTTATATGTCTTTCATCTGGTCTTGGATGAATAGTTATACCATTAGCTCCAAAATTTTGTATATCCTTTGCCATTTTAATTAAATCAGGATGATTCCCCCCTCTAGAATTCCTTAGGGTTGCTATTTTATTAATATTGACACTTAATTTTGTCATAATTTACCTGGTAAAAATACAAAGTTTAAGAAGGTCTTGTGTATAATTTTTAGTTAATTTGTAATAATAATCTTTTCATATGGTAATTGCTTTATTCTCTCGTGAAATTAATGATTCAACAAAAAATGTAATTAATTCTTTTTTTTTATCGAATCATGCTAAACATTCCAAGTTTTTTATTGAAAAAAATATCTTAGATGTTCTAGAAAACACAGAGGATTTAAACCTAGTACCCTTTGAAACATCAAATGATTTGGATTCATCAATTGATATTATGGTTAGCATTGGAGGTGATGGAACCTTTCTTAGATGTATAGAGTTTATAAGAGAACTTGATATTCCAGTAATGGGTATAAATACAGGAAACCTAGGGTTTTTAGCAACAAGTAAAAAAGAAGATATTAACGATTCAATTAGTAAAATATTTCACAAAGATTTTAATGTAGAAAATAGAACACTTATAAAAGTGAATTCTAATGAAATTGGTATCAATGATTCTGTTTTTCCGTATGCTTTAAATGAAGTAAGTGTTGTTAGAAAGGATACAACATCTATGATTAATATTAAAACTAGTTTAGATGGAAATCATTTAAATACATATTGGGCTGATGGATTAATTGTTTCAACACCAACTGGATCAACTGGATATTCCCTAAGTTGTGGAGGCCCAGTAATTTCACCAACTAGTGGTTCATTCGTTTTAACTCCAATTTCTCCACACAATTTAAATGTGAGACCACTTGTAATATCAGATTCCACAAATATTGAATTAAGTGTCTCGGGACGAGAAAAAAATCATTTACTTTCGATTGACTCGAAAATTTTTACAATTGAAAACGATACTATAATTAAAATTGAAAAGGCAGAATTTAATTTTAAAATTGCACATTTTTCAAATAATAGTTTTTATGAATCTTTGAAAGAAAAATTGCTTTGGGGGAAGGATAAAAGAAATTAGTTTGAATAATAAAACATATACATATATTCTTTTATTAGTAATATTATTTTTGAATGAATTAAAATCTCAAGATAATGAAATTGGAATTTTTTTAGGAGGAACAAATTATATTGGTGATGTTGGACCTACGACATACATAAACCCTTTTTCAAAAGATAATATAACTGGTGATAAAGAAAATATCTCCAGTGGAGTAATAGGTATATTTTACAGAAAAAATTTGTCTAATAGGTTTGCAATAAAAGCTGGTTTCAACATTGCTGAAATTCAATCTAGTGATTTTTGGAATGGATCAGCAGATTATAGGTTACAAAGAGGTAAATATTTTAAGAATAAAATTCAAGAGTTTCATTTTGGACTAGATTTCAATTTTTTAGAATTTGAAACCTCATCTAATAATTTTGAATTTACACCCTATATTCACACTGGCCTATCCTTAATTAGATACAATGCTCTACATTACCCTATTGGAATAAATGAGGCTCAAGCATATGGGAAAGATAATGATTTGGCTTTGCCAATAACTGTTGGTATAAAAATGAAACCTCTAAATTCAGTTATAGTTGGATTTGAGATTTCTGCAAAGCATAGTTTTACTGAAAATTTAGATGGAAGTTACCCCAAATTTGATGATAGTAGCTTATATTCACAAAGGCCTTTTGGAAGTAATTTAAGTCAGGATTGGTATGTCTACACTGGAATTACATTAACATATTTATTTGGAAATTATGACTGCGATTGTACCAGATAGTTTATTAAAAAAGATTAATAAGTCTAAAATTCCTAATCATGTTGCTGTGATAATGGATGGTAATGGTAGATGGGCAAAAAAGATTGGTAAGGAAAGATTTTTTGGTCATAATACCGGGGTAAGTTCAGTTAGAGATACAATTGAGGCATCAATTGATTTAGGAGTCAAAAATCTGACTTTATATGTTTTTTCAATGGAAAATTGGAAAAGACCTGAAACGGAAGTTAAGGCTTTAATGCATTTATTATTTAGCTCTATTGATAGCGAATTGGAAAATTTAAATAAAAATAATATTAGACTGAGTGTAATTGGACAAAAAGATTTGCTTCCAGAAAAAACTAAAAAAAGATTAATTGAGGCAGTAGATCAAACAAGTAAGAATACTGGACTTAAATTAAATTTAGCAATAAGTTATGGTTCTAAACAAGAAATTATTGAGGCAGTAAAATCAATTTCAAATAAAGTTAAAAAAAACATAATTTCTCTTGAAAATATTGATGAAAACATAATAAATGACCATCTTTACACTCGAAATTTAGATAATGTTGATCTATTGATAAGAACAGGTGGAGAAATAAGAGTAAGTAATTTCTTACTATGGCAAATTTCTTACGCAGAATTGTTTTTTCTAGAGCTTTTATGGCCAGATTTTAAGAAAAAACACTTTTATGAAGCAGTAATTGAGTATCAAAATAGAGCTAGAAGATTTGGAAAAGTTTAAAATTAAAATAATAACAGGCTTGTTTTTGGCCTTTTTATTAGTTAACTCAAAATTATCTTTTTCTCAGGAAAGTGATTTTGTCAAAGGAAATTTTTACGTATTGGATGAAATAAATGTCACTGGACTTAAAACATTCAATGAGCAAACAGTCGTTACCTATACAGGACTTTTTACAGGTCAAAGTATCAGAATACCAGGTGAAGAAATTAGTCAGGTAATTAATAAGCTTTGGAAATTAGAATTATTTAGTGATATTAATTTTTATGTAACAAAAATTGATGGTGATAAGGCTAGTATTGAAATAAATATTGTGGAGTTGCCTTCCCTTTCTGATTACAAAATTACTGGTTTAAGAAAGTCTAAAACCGAAACAATTGAGACAGATATTGAAATTAAGAAAGGACAAAAAATTACAGAAAACTTTATTGAAACAACCAAGAATTATATTATAAATAAGTATAGAAAAAATGGATTTTTAAATACTAAAGTTAATATAAATACTATCCCTGATACGTTAGGCTTAAATAGTGAAAGAATGGTTATCAATATCGACTTAGGTGAAAGAGTAAAAATCAATAGCATAAATTTCACAGGAAATGATTTATTCAAGAGCAAGAAGCTTAAAAAGCAGATGAAAAATACCAAATCAAAATTATTAGGAAGATTTTGGAAAAAGTCTAAGTACATAGAGAAGGATTATGAGGAAGATCTTACATCAATAATTGATTATTACAAGGAAAAAGGCTACCGAGATGCTCGAATTTTAATTGACACTGTCAAGATTGATGGAAATCTAATTGACTTGGATATTGAATTAGCTGAAGGTAATAAGTATTATTTTGGAGATATAAAATTTTTGGGTAATTCAGTTTATTCAAATGAACAATTATCTCGTGTTTTAGGTTTATTTAAAGGCGATACTTACAATGGTATTTTACTTAAAAAAAGAATATCAGACAACTCTAAGCCTGACGGAGAAGATTTAACCAATCTTTATCAAAATAATGGATATCTTTTTTCCAATGTTAATGCAGTCGAGATTGCTGCTGAAAATGATACTATAGATTTTGAAATAAGAATAACAGAAGGTAAACCCGCTTTTTTCAATAAAATTTCTGTAGTTGGAAATACTGTTACGAATGATAATGTTATTTACAGAGAGTTAAGGACCAAACCTGGTGAACTTTACAGTAAAGATAAAGTTGTAAGAACTGTTAGAGAATTAGGTCAGTTAGGATTTTTTGATCCTGAACAGATTAGCCCTGATTTTAAAAATGTAGATCCCAATAATGGAACTGTAGACATTGAGTATGGATTAGTTCCTAAAGGTGCTAGTCAAGTTGAACTACAAGGAGGTTATGGTGGAGGAGGTTTTATTGGTACTATTGGACTTTCATTTAATAATTTTTCATTAAAGGGTATGAAAGATCCAAAAGCTTGGAAGCCTGTACCTAGAGGAGATGGTCAAGCTGTTTCATTGAGATTACAAGCTAATCGATTCTACAGGGTTTATAGCGCTTCTTTATCAGATCCCTGGTTTGGCGGAGTTCAGCCTGTTCAATTTTCAACATCCTTTTCCCATACCAAACAATATAGATATAATTATTTTACAGGAAGAGTCGATAAAAGTGCTTCATTTGAAATTACGGGAGCTAGTGTAGGTTTAGCTAAAAGATTAAGAATTCCCGATGATTACTTTACATTATCTCAATCTTTGGCTTATCAGTATTATAATTTAAATAACTATTACACTGGATTATTTCCGTTTGGAGATGGTAGCTCAAATAATTTATCTTACACAGTAGCTTTATCTAGAAATAATACTTTTACAAATCCAATTTTCCCTCTGGGTGGATCAGAATTTGTTTTAAGTGCAAGATTTTCTTTACCATATTCACTATGGAACGGTGTAGACTATGCTAACTTGGGAGATTTAGAAAAATTTCAAGATGATGATGGAAATCCAGACCCTGCAAAAATTGAACAAGAAAAATTCAAATGGCTAGAATTTTATAAAATCAAATTTAAAGGCTCATGGTATACAAGACTATTTGATAAGTTAGTTCTTAGAACCCATACAGAATTCGGATTTTTAGGAGCATTTAATAATGATCGAGGTGTGATTCCTTTTGACAGATTCTTTTTAGGGGGTGATGGTATGTCTCAGTATGCTATGGATGGTAGAGAAACAATTTCCCTAAGAGGTTATCCTAACCAGAGTCTGTCTAGTCAGGATGGTTCCACTATATATAATAGGTTCTCATTGGAACTTAGGTACCCAATTACACTAAAGCCTGCTGCTTCAATATTTGGTTTGACGTTTATGGAAACAGGACAAGGATATAACAATTTTAGAGAATTTAACCCTTTTAACGGAAAGAGATCCGTTGGATTAGGCCTTAGAATTTTTATGCCTGCTTTTGGACTGTTAGGAATTGATTTTGGATATGGACTTGACTCTGTTAATGAATTTAATTTAGAGCCTAATGGTTGGGAAACCCACTTTGTTATCGGTCAACAGTTTTAGTATTTTAACTATGTTTTGCGTATACAAAAAAACTATATTTTTTCAATTATTTATTTTACTATTTGTTTCAGAAATTTTTTCACAAAAACAACTTAGAGTTGGCTATATAAATATGGATTATATTCTTACCAATTTGGATGATTATAATATTGCTAATGAAGAGTATAATATTAAGCTTGATTTGTGGAGAAAAGAAATTGAATCCAGAAAATTATCCATAAAGGTTGCAAATGAGGAGTTAGAAATCAAAAAGCCATTAATACCCGATGAAATATATCAAAATCTTAAAGATGAAATTGATTTTGATGAAAAACAACTTAATCAATA
>Ga0208878_1000097_pt1 | contig 28519 bp, 28 predicted proteins | sample Knorr_S15_td_Sur_FD_185600 | JGI IMG/M metagenome (GOLD analysis project Ga0208878, IMG submission 185600) | Marine microbial communities from Southern Atlantic Ocean transect - Knorr_S15_td_SurfaceA_ad_5m_LV_A (SPAdes) (version 2) | ecosystem: Environmental > Aquatic > Marine > Oceanic | place...
AGTAAGCTGCTGATTACAAAAATAAAAGGCGACAACAAAAAATGCACTCTTTCTTTGAGTGATAACTCAAATTTGGTATCTAAAAATTCATCTGTAAGAGAAATATCTATCAATTATCCTGAAAAAATTTATTCCAAGTCAGAATTTCTTTTAAATAAGTTAAAATCTTTTAGTAATTAATTGACTATGAAACAAATCTTAATCGTTTTAACATTTCTAATTTGCCCTTCCCTTTTTTCTGAAAACGAAGATTATATTTATAGAGTTGACCTCATTCTTTTTAAATTTTTACCAAATTTAAATACAAATGAAGAATTCGATTTGCCTATTTTTAATTTCGTTGAAGATCTAAAAACACTATCATCAATGTCATACCCAGAATTTATTGAACCCATTTCGCTTGATTTAAACTATGACTACAGCGAATTATTTATTGAAGTTGATTCTCCTGCAATAATAGTTGATGAAAACTTAGAATCAGATTCGGTCGTAAAACCAAAAAATAGAGATTTTTTTGAACTAGATATCGGCGAAGAATTTTCACTTTTAACTGAGGTAAAAGCTTTTCAAAAAAGTAGAGATTATCGTGTAATAGGTCATTTTTCTTGGTTTCAACCAGTTGTTGAAGAGGGATTATCCTCGCCACTTTTAATTGATACAGAAGTTTTTAAAGAAAATAAAATTTTTGGAACTTTAAATATATATAAAAAAAGATTTCTTCATTCTGATTTCAATTTTTATTTGGCTGAAAAAACTGAAGAATTAGATATTCAAGAATTAAAAGTAAAATTAAATAAAGAAAATCTTGAAGAATATGAAATCCTTACTAAGGAAGACTCCATGAAAGTAACTTATCAATTAACACAGTCAAGAAAATTAAAATCTGGAGAACTTCATTATATTGATCATCCAAAATTTGGAATAATATATAGGTTGGTTAGGGCTGAGAAAATTGAACAGTCTTAGATTTGTAGTGATCTAACAATTTTTGATAAATTTCTTTTTTTTCGGAGTCCTTCTCTTCTCCTAATGCCAATTCAACCTTATGAATTGCCTGATCAAGTGTTTCACCAGGTGAGTTCCACGGACCTTTTGTAAATAATCTTGATTTAACCAAATTATGATAATTTTCTAACATTTCCTCAGTTGCAAATTCAGGTTTCTCATAGCAAATAATTCTCTGGGCTAATTCTCTATATCTCTCATCTTCAAAACCATCCACTAGTTTTACTTTTTCATCCCAAGTACTAATCTCAAATCTTTCCATCCATAACTTATCAGCAGGAGAACTAAATCCATCATAAATTTTTTGTTCAACTATATTTTTTTCAGCCCAAGTTTTATCATCATCCTCTAGAATTTGAGATAATTTTTGTTTAAATTCTTCATTTTCTTTTATCGACTTTGCGCGAGCAGCTAAAACTTCAATAGACTCATCTAAAAAACTTTCTGCATTTTTAATTAAGTTCACGTTTATTATGGGTTGAGTTTTATTTATAGCAATTTTTCGAAATGCGCCCGATCTTCCAATTTGCCCTTTTAGCTCTGAATAAGACATTTCAAAAAGTTCTTTAGGATCAAAATATAAATCTACTAAAAGCACTTCGTTAGTTTTTTTTGAATTTTGAGCAACAGGAAATACAGGGTAGCTGAAAGGTTGTCCTTTAAATATCTCCGCCAGCATTGAAAATGGCTGCTCATTTAATGATGCTATAAGATCTTTCTTTTTTGAGGTTCTTATTGCTGATTCCCAAAGTTCAGGTATCTCTTTGGTTATTAACCTAACTAAATTAATCATCAGATAAGAATCTACAACCGCGTCATGAGCGTTTAATGATGAAATTCCATTCGCTTCAGCAACCATTTCCAATTTGTATCTAAGATTTCCATCATCATCCGTGGGTATTTTTATTTTATCCGAGTAAAAGTTTGCAACTAGGAAAATAATTATCATTAAATCAATTCTCGAAGAACCGTTTGCATTTGTTGTTAAATACGGATCAATTAAATTCCAATAAAATTGTCTTCGAAATAATTCTTCGTCAAATTTCATTCCGTTATAAGTGACATGGACTAACTCTTTAGTTTTTCCCCAGCTTAACCATTTATTTTTTAAAAAATGCATCATGTCGTAGTGAGACATTCCATCTTCTAAATTATTGGTCTGTTTATGTGTTTCATAAGCGCCTTTGGTTGGAACCACCCAAGGAAGAACTTTCGAACTTAAATTTAATTCTTCTTCAACATTAAAGTCTTCGTCTGTGAGAACAGACCCAATCTGAATGATTTGAGAAAACCATGTATTGAGACCTGTTGTTTCGGTATCGTTAAAAACGAAAGATTTTTTTGACATCGAAGTAAATTATACTTCAATGAAAATAAATTTTTATAAAAGTAATTTACTTGTAGTAAGCGTTTTCAGTTTGACTGTGATCGGTTGAATCAATTATCTCAGTCAATTCTGGAATATTATTTCTTAAAGTTTTTTCAACACCATCTCTAAGAGTTAAGTCAACCATTCCACAGCCTTGACACCCACCGCCAAATCTAAGAACAGCTTTAGTACTCTCTAAAACTTCGACCAAATGCACCTCACCGCCGTGAGAAGCAAGCGAAGGATTTATCTCACTGTATAGAAAATAATTTATTTTATCTTCAATGGTACTGTTTTCATTTAAATTTGGCATTTTTGCATTAGGAGCTCTGATAGTTAGCTGACCTCCAAATTTGTCGGGATGATAATCAACTTTTAAGTCTTCTAAAAAAGGAAGACTTAAATTTTCCAAAAACACGTTAATTTTATCCATTTTGAATAAAACATCATCTGCCTCCTCTTCTCCATCCTTACAATAAACGATGCAAGTTTCGGCTTTAGGAGTTCCTGGATCAGAAACGAATATTTTTATATTTGTAGGCTCCTCTTGCTTTGACAGCAAGTCAAACAGATAATCCTGAGCTGAATCAGTGATATTTAAACTTTCCATGAATTAAATTATATTTTGCCTTCTAGCTCAGGAACTACGTCAAACAAATCTCCGACAAGCCCATAATCAGCAACTTGAAAAATAGGAGCATCTTCGTCTTTATTTATGGCAACAATGACTTTACTATCTTTCATTCCAGCTAAATGCTGAATTGCTCCGGATATTCCTACTGCAATATATAAATTTGGTGCAACGATTTTACCTGTTTGTCCAACTTGATAATCATTAGGTACAAAACCTGAATCAACTGCGGCTCTTGATGCACCGATAGCCGCGCCTAATTTATCTGCAATCCCTTCGAGCAAAGAAAAGTTTTCTCCATTTTGCATTCCTCTTCCTCCAGAGATAATTACATCAGCCGCAGTAAGTTCTGGTCTATCTGATTGAGCTAACTCTTCTTTTATAAATTCAGAAATTCCAGCATCATGAACTTCTTCCAAAGATACTATATCTGCAGAACCACTTTCAGCTGGTGTAGCATCGAATGCTGTTGTCCTTACTGTAATAACTTTTTTTTCGTCTGCTGTCTTTACAGTAGCAATGCAATTACCTGCATAGATTGGACGTTGAAAAGTATCAGGTCCTTCGATTGCACAAATATCTGATATTTGGCTGACATCTAAAAGTGCAGCAACTCTAGGCATGAAATTTTTACCACTTGTGGTAGTGGGCGCAAGAATGTAATTGTATTCACCTGAAATTTTAGAAACTAAGGTTGAAATGTTTTCAGCCAAACAATGTTCGTACTCATCAGAATCTACTAATAAAACTTTTGAAACGCCTTCAATTTTACTAGCAGCCTCGGCAACGCCAGAACAATCTTTTCCAGCAACTAAAATATGAACTTCTTCATCTAATTCTTTAGCAGCCGTGACTGTATTTAGAGTAACTGATTTAAGTTCTTCGTTGTTATGTTCTGAAATTACTAATGCTGTCATGAAATCACCTTTGCTTCGTTTTTAAGTTTATCGACTAATTCGTCTACGGTTTCCACTATTACTCCAGCTTCTCTTTCAGGAGGTAAAGTAACTTTTAAAGTAGAAATTCTTGGGGAAATGTCAACTCCAAGATCTGAGGCTTGCATTACGTCTAATGGCTTAGATTTTGCCTTCATGATATTGGGAAGCGATGCATATCTTGGCTCGTTCAATCTTAAATCAGTTGTAACAATAGCTGGTAGATTTACCGAAACTGTTTGCAAACCGCCATCTATTTCTCTTGTAACTTCGGCTTTACCATCATTAATTGATAATTCGGAAGCAAAAGTTGCTTGGGGATATCCTAATAATGCTGCTAATTTTTGACCTGTCTGATTATTATCTCCATCAATAGCTTGTTTTCCCATGATGATTAAATCTGGATTTTCTTTTTCTACGACTGCTTTTAGTAATTTTGCAACACCTAACGGTTCTACTTCTGAGTCAGTTTCGATGAGAATCGCTCTATCCGCACCTAGAGCAAGAGAGGTTCTCAGTTGCTCTTGAGCAGCTGTCGAACCGATAGTTACAGAAATTATCTCTTCTGCCACGCCAGATTCTTTCAATCTTACTGCTTCTTCAACAGCAATTTCGCAAAAAGGATTTATAGCCATTTTTACATTATTCAGATCAACGCCAGATTCATCTGCCATTGGTCTTACCTTTACGTTGTAATCAACAACTCTCTTAATTGGAATAAGAATTTTCATTTATATATATGTATATTATATTTGAATTATTTAAAAAAAACCCCATTCTAAAAGATATACTGCTTATCAGCAAAGCTTTAGAATATTAAATTATATAGTTTGAGGGTATAAATGAGTGAAGATATAGCTGTAGATTCAATGGAATACGACGTAGTAATCGTCGGTGGAGGTCCGTCTGGACTCTCAACAGCCATAAAATTAAAACAATTAGCTGCAGAAAACAATTCTGATCTGAGCGTTTGCTTAATTGAAAAAGGTTCTGAAATAGGTGCTCATATTTTGTCTGGTAACTGTTTTGAACCAACTGCACTTGATGAATTGATACCTGACTGGAAAGATAAAGGTGCACCGCTGAACACACCTGCAACAAAAGATGTTGTTAAATTTTTTATTACAGAAAAATTATCTTTTGGCATTCCATTTGCATCTTTCTTTGCTCCAAATTTTAATAATCATGGTAATTATGTAATGAGCTTGGCAAATTTCTGTCGTTGGTTAGCTACACAGGCAGAAAATTTAGGAGTAGAAATATTCCCTGGCTTTACTGCGGCAGAAGTCATTTACGAAAATGATACAGTTAAAGGAATTTTAACCGGAGAAATGGGTATTTCTAAAGAAGGTGAAAAAAAACCCTCCTACCAACCGGCAATGGAATTAAGAGCAAAATATACAATTTTTGCTGAGGGATGTCGTGGTCATCTAGGAAAAAAATTAATTTCTAAATATGCTTTGGATGCAAACTCTGATCCACAGCACTACGGGATTGGTTTTAAGGAAGTTTGGGATGTACCAAAAGAAGTTCATTCTGAAGGCACAGTTATGCATTCTTTCGGATGGCCAAGTAAATCTAACGCAGGATCGTATTGTTATCATGGTGAAAATAATCAGGTTTACTTAGGCATTGTAGTTCCTTTAGATTATTCAAACCCTCATATAAGTCCTTTTGAAGAGTTTCAACAATGGAAACATCATAAAGATATTAAAAAACTTTTAGAAAATGGGACCAGAGTTGCTTACGGAGCAAGAGCTTTAACCAAAGGAGGATATCACTCGAGACCAAAAATGACTTTCCCAGGAGGTATTTTAGTGGGTTGTGATGCTGGATTAATGGTTTTTACAAAAATCAAAGGGACACATACTGCAATGAAATCGGGAATGCTTGCAGCAGAGAGCGCTTTTGAAGCAATTACCCAAAATAAAATCGGTCAAGATTTAATTGATTTTGAAGACAGATTGAGATCTTCATGGATAGAGACTGATTTATATAAATCAAGAAATATGACTGCCCTTCTTCATAAGTATGGAGCACTAGTTGGCGGAGTAATCATGGCAATAGAGCAATTTTTATTCAGAGGCAGATTCCCTTTCACTTGGAGACACAAAACTCCAGATTACGCTTGTATGAAAAAAGCTGCTGAATGCGAAAAGATTGAATATCCAAAACCTGATGGTGTAATTAGTTTTGATAAATTATCTTCAGTGTTCCTTTCAAACACTAACCATGAAGAAGACCAACCCTGTCATTTAACTTTAAAAGATTCTTCAATTCCTATTTCAGTGAATCTTCCCGAATACGATGAACCTGCACAAAGGTATTGTCCTGCTGGTGTTTATGAAGTAGTAGAAAAAGATGGAAAAAACAAATTCCAAATAAACGCCCAAAATTGTGTTCACTGCAAAACATGTGATATTAAAGATCCAAGCCAAAACATAGTTTGGGTGACTCCAGAAGGTATGGGCGGACCAAACTACCCCAATATGTAGATTTAGGTTTTCTGCTTACTGATTCTGATATTTATAGTAACCTTCAACAGGAATCATTAAGTGGGCATATTCGGTTACTGGAAACATCACATAAGGCTCTACTTTATTCGAATACTCCAAGACTAAATCTATAATTAGAGCTCATTAAAAAAAGCTCTTTTTTTTTATCATCCATTTCAGCCTCTTCAACCAATTGATAAAAAACATTCCTGCTAAGCAAAGCCTCTAAGTTTTTTCTTACCAGAACATAAGGGGAAGGCTCATTTGTATTAGAAAGTTCAATTCGCATCGGATGACGATCATTCAATGGAACTATTTCTCCTACGTTAGTCTTAAATAAATAAGTATCAATTCCTTTAACAGTTTCTTTGCTATAAGTTGTAATAACGAATGGCTTGTCCTCAACCTCTAATTTAATTTTTTCATGAGGAGTTACTAAGTAATAATATCCGTCATCATCAAATCGAATCACAGAACTAAATAAATTCACCATTTTTTCTCTGGAAATTAAAGAATTCATAAAATACCACTTTCCATCTCTAGCAATTTTCATATCAACATTTTCACATAGAGGTGGATTCCATTTTTCTACTGGAGGAAGTTCTCCTGTATTTTTTTGAGCTTCTAAAATACTTTGAAAAAGGCTAGCAGTAGTTACCATGATTATGAAATGAAAGTTGGTTCATACTCTAATTCAATATTAAATTTTTTACGAATTACGTTTTTAATTTTTTTAGATAAGTTAATTAGATTTTCCGATTTTTTTGAAAAATTTACTAACACTAATGAGTGTTTTTTTGAAACCCCACAGTCTTTGCCCTGATAGCCCTTCATTTTAATTTTTTCTATAAGCCAAGCCGCAGAGATTTTATATTGATCTTCTTTGACAAAATAGAATTTTAAGTCCGGATAGTCATCAAGTAAATTTTCCATTTGAATTTTTGATACGACAGGATTTTTAAAAAAACTTCCAACGTTTGGTTCTTGTTCTGGGTTAATTAATCTATTTTCTCGGATGTTTAAAATTATTTGCCTCAACTCTTCAGCAGAATTTATCTCTATCTTCTCTGGAATAGATTCGTAAGATAAATTAGGTTTAAAAATTGTACTCAAAGAAAATTTAATCTTGGTAATAAAATGATTTGGAAGTTTTTTGAAAATACTCTCTCTGTAACCAAATTTACATTCTTGTGCATTGAAGACTTCAATATTGCCATCAATCAAATTAATAGTCTCAATGTATTCTATAAAATTTGAAACTTCTACCCCATAAGCTCCAATGTTTTGAACCGGACAAGCTCCAACACTGCCAGGAATCCCAGATAAATTTTCAAATCCATACAAGTTTTCTTTGAGACATACTTTCACTAGATAATCCCAATTTTCACCAGAAGCAGCTTCTACCGAATTTTTATCGATCGATATTCCAGAGAGATTATTTTTAATGACAATACCTTTCAAATCGTCAACTATTACAACATTAGTTCCCTCTCCAAGAATCCAAAACTTTTTATTTTCTTCTCTTATTTTCTCAGATAAATGAAAAATATCTTCGAAATCGTTTATTTCATAAAAAGAATCACAAGAATATTCAAGTTTTAGTGAGTTGAAGTCTTTTAAATTCTTATTGAGCATTTTTTATCAGCTCATTAGCTAGTTTCAAATCCGCAGGGGTATCTATTCCTAAATGCATCTTTGCATTTGACTTAATCATATGAATAGGAATGTCATTATCCAAGGCTCTCATTTGCTCTAATCTCATTTTTATTTCATTTTCAGATCTAGGGAGATTAACTATTGTTTCTAAAGTACTAAATTTGAAACCATAAATTCCTAAATGGATAAATGAACTTTTGTTAGGTTCAATTTCATTTCGATAAAAGTTTTGTGCCAAAGAGTCTTGCAAAACAACTTTTACTTTATTTGGATCAACAAGATCTCTTTTGTCATTCACATCAGAAAACATTGAAACCATCTCAACTTTGTCGTCTTGTAATAAATTAAAAATTTGATTGATATCGTTAGGATCAGTAAAAGGTTCGTCGCCCTGTAAATTTATGACAACGTCGTTGTCATTTAAACCAAGATTTAGAGAAGCTTCATAAATTCTTTCTGTTCCATTGGTATGATCAGCATTTGTCATTTGAACATCTCCTCCAAAATTTACTACCTCATTAAATATTAATTCTGAATCAGTTGCTATTACAGTTTTGTCAGCAACAGATTTAATCGCTGCTTCATAAACCAAATTAATCATAGTTTTGTTTCCAATTAATTTAAGTGGCTTTTCTGGTAACCTTTCAGATTGAAGACGTGATGGGATTAGAACTATTTTTTTCAAGATTTAATTTTTTTGACAATCTCTTTTTCAAGATTATCGGATATCTGAGCTTCAATTTTTAAGTACCAAAAATTATCATTTAAGTATTCACATTTCACTGCGTCTTTTTCTGTCATGACCACTGGCAAGTTGTTCAGTTCCTCAAAATCATTTTTTGAAAAATTATAATGATCCGGAAATATATGTTCGATGACGTCAAAACCCAAGCTTCTTAGTGAAGAAAAAAAATTATTTGGATTAGATATTCCTGCAACCGCATGTACCATTTTTTGAAAAGGCCAGTCCTGGATATCATAGGCTCGTTTTGTGTAAATGTTTACCCATGAAATGGGTTTGTATTTCATTAAATATTCATTATCTTTTCTCTGAGATTCGTTCTTAAAAAAAGAATTAGTGTTGATTACAAAATCAACTTCCTCAAGTCGATTAACAGGCTCTCTTAGAGGGCCAGCAGGTAGTGTTAGTTGATTCCCAAATTTTTTAATTCCATCAACCATTGCAATTTCAATATCCCTTCCTAGAGCGTAATGTTGCAACCCGTCATCAGTTATCAAAACATCGCAATCAAAATTGTCCAACAAATATTTTGCCGAATTAACTCTTTTTGGACCGACCACAACCGGGCAATTTGTTGAGTTAGAAATTATTTTGGCTTCATCTCCCGAATGATAAACGTCCGTATTGGAATCGATGTGAAGTGGAAATTTTTTTGAAGTACTTTTATAGCCTCTAGAAATTACTCCAGGCTTAAATCCGCTGCGCTTCAAAGTATTAACCAACCAAATTACAAAAGGAGTTTTGCCATTGCCGCCCACTGTTATATTTCCGACGACAATAGTCTTAACAGAAGGTTTCCAAGAGGTTTTTGACAGCTTTCTCCTTCTGTACTTAGATATAAGATTAAAAATAATGGATAAAGGGTAAAACAATTTTATCCAAAATTTATTTTTGTACCATGCGTTCTCTATATAACTGCTATGTGTAGACTCCTCTATTTTAAGTTCAGGTATAAAGACAGGTTTTCTATCTTCAAGTTGAGGCTCCAAGTCTGTGAATTGATTTTTGTATAAATCAAAATATTCACCTTTTCTATTGATTAAATCTTGGTGAGAACCTCTTTCAGAAATCTTACCGTGAGAGAGAACTAAAATCTCATCGGCATTCTCTACGGTTGATAATCTGTGGGCTATAACAATTGTAGTTTTTCCTTCTTTTAAATTATCTACGGCTTCTTGGACAAATGTTTCTGATTCAGAATCTAAAGCAGAAGTAGCCTCGTCTAAAACTAAAATTGAACAATCTTTAAGCAAAGCTCTTGCAATAGCAATCCGTTGTTTTTGGCCTCCAGAGAGTAGAGTTCCATCATCGCCAATTTTTGTATCATATCCCTGAGGAAGCTTAGTTATGAACTCGTCAGCACAAGCTTGCCTGGCTGCGCTAATAACATCGTCTTTAGAAGCATCAGGTTTTGCAAATCTTATGTTATTTAAAATAGTATCATTGAACAAAATGGTATTTTGGCTCACAAACGAGATTTCCGATCTTAAAGACTTAAGACTAAGATCTTTAGTATTGATGCCATCGATTTTAATTTCTCCATCTGTAATTTCATAGAATCTTGGAATTAAATTTACCAAAGTGGATTTTCCAGCTCCCGAAGATCCAACGATGGCTAAAGTTGATCCCTTGGAAACTGAAAAGTTAATATTTCTTAAAGAATCAGTATCCATTTCCTCATACCTAAAATTAACATTAGAAAACTCTATTTCTCCTTGAGAATTACTCAAATTAAGAGTTCCAAAATCCTCTTCATCTTTTTCATCTATTTGATTAAAAATTACTTCTGCAGCTGCCAACCCTCTTTGAATCATGGAGTTCGTGATAGAAAGTTGTCTTATTGGCTTAGCTAACATTGCAGCCGCACCAAAAAAAGCAATGAAAGTTCCTGATGACATTTTTGTAATAACTGATGCATCGATGGCAAACCAAGTAATAGTGGCAAGCGCAATCGATAAAATGACTTGAATCAGTGGCGAAGCAATTGCGTTAGTCGATTCCAATTTTAAACTTTGAATCCTATTATGATCACTTGCAGCAACGAGTTTTTCAAATTCCGAATTTTGTCTTCCAAACAATTTAACTTCTTTATTTGCGTTTATCGATTCAGAGCTTAGATGGGTGACATCACCCATAGCATTTTGAATTCTCGTGCTAACTCGCCTCAATCTCTTTCCAGCCAAAAAAACTATTCCTGCTATAAAAGGACTTGTAAAAACTAAAACTAAAGTTAACTGCCAATTTAAATAAATTAAATATCCAATAAGCCCAAGTACTATCAAACCTTCCCTGAGTATTATTTTTACGGCTTCCGTTCCGGCTTCACTTACCTGAGAAACGTTGAAGGTAATTCTAGAAAGAAGATGTCCGCTTGTGTTGGAATCAAAAAACTTTGATGGCAAATTAACAATGCTTACAAAAAGATCTGATCTCAAATCATGAACCAGTTTGGTAGCTACATAAGCCATAAAATAAGAACCTAAGTAAAAACCAAGACCTCTGACTAATGCTAGAACAACCAAGGCTACAGGAAGGTAAAGATATTGCTCAGGTATTGGATTAGAAACAAAATCAACGATTTGTCGAAACCACTCAGCGATAGCAACTTGAGACCCAGCAAAAATGATAAAACCTAAAAAACTTATTAAAAAAAATCCATAACTAGGCAGCACATATCCGATTAACCTTGAGTAATTTGATTGTCTTTTAGCCATACCTTTTATTTGAGTTCTGTGGCATTTATTTCAACTCTTTCAAAATTATTTTTATTTAGCACATCCATAACCGTTACTAAATATTGATATTTTGTATTTGAATCGGCAGAAATCACAGCAATTTTATTATTAGAATGATTTTTATTGATAAAGTCATCAAGGGCGGAATATGAAAACTCTTGCAACAAAGTTCCATTGAGAATAATTTGCTCAGCTGATGTTATTTCAATTATTAAATTATCTCCTACCATTTCATTTAGCTGATTTGAGTTAACCTTTGGTAGGCTTAAATCCATGGATGTCAATTTATCAAACTGGCTGTTTAGAACAAAAAATATTAATAGCAAAAATACGATATCTATTAGAGGAGTAACTTCTAATGATAATTCTGTATTTTTTTTTCTTAAAAATTTCACTTATTTTGATAAATAATCAATCAATTTATTAGATTCTTCTTCCAACTCTAGTGCGTAATTTTCAATAATACGGGTAAAGTGGCGATAAAAAATCAACGTAGGAATCGCAACTACCAATCCTGCTGCAGTGGTTACCAATGCTTCTGCAATACCGCTTGCAAGAGGACTTACTGAGCTCAAATTTGCCTCTAAAAGATTACTAAAAATATTGATCATACCCATGACTGTTCCTAACAGTCCTAAAATAGGAGAAACCGTAGCTATTGTCCCCAACAAAGATAAATATTGCTCCAATCTATTGACTTCAAATCTTCCAACTTCTTCCGCTTTTAAGCGAAGATTTGCTTTGTCATTATTTTTTTCATTTATTAACTTAGCGAAGATACTACCAAGAACAGAGTCTTTAGACATTTTTCTTATTTTTTTTTCTGTTAGAGAGTCGTCAGCTACCAGAGAAATCAAATGTTCTGTCAAATTCTTTGGAATTATTATATCCCTGGCTAGATTCCAAGTTTTTTCTAAGACAATTGCTAGAGAAATAATGGAAAGCAAAATAATAGGCCAAATTATTACTCCACCAGATAAAATTATATAGCTCATCGGAATCTATATTATGCCTGAATCAATTACTAAGGTCTGATCAGAAATCTTTTTAAAATTTTCATCATGGGTTGCAATTAAAAGGCATGCTTTTTTATCTTTTACATAATTTTTAAGCGAATTGATTACTTCTTCAGAAGTACTCGAATCTAAGTCGCCTGTTGGTTCATCCAAAATTACTAAACTAGGAGAATGTACGAGAGATCGTGCAATAGCTACTCTTTGCTTTTCACCACCAGATAATTCGCTTGGTTTATGATTGTATCGATGACTTAAACCTAATGAATCTAGAATGTTTCGCGATGACTCGATTGCTGCATTCATATTAAAATTGTTCAACAGTAATGGTAAAGAGACATTTTCTTCAGCCGACATTTCGTTTAAGAGGTAATGAAATTGATAAACAAACCCCATTTCTGTTCGCCTTAATTCTGTAATTTTACTTGAAGTAAGTTCATCATAATCGTTATCCTTAAATTTGATATTTCCAGAAGTTTTTTCTTCAAGTCCTGCTATGAGGTGTAAAAGAGTCGATTTACCTGAACCGGATCTTCCTGTAATCACGGTGATCTCTCCTTCATGAAGCTCTAAATCTACATCCTTAACAGCTTCAATAGGTATAGTTGTTGGATCAAAAACCTTGGTCAACTGGCTTACTTTTAAAAGGTTACTCATTTCTCAATACTTGCGAAGGAAAAATTTTAGACGCTAATCTCGCTGGATAAAGACATACGGATATGGTCATTATTAATGAAGACAACATAATAATACTGATCCAGTTCCATCTTATATCTGTAGGAAAATAATTAATGAAATACGAATCACGCATCAAAAAACTCAATAACGCTTCCATATAGTCTGTCGACAAAAAATAGGTAACTAATAACCCAATGACAAAACCTATTAATGTTCCGATTATGGAAATGACAGCACCAAGATAAACGAAAATCTTTTGTATTTCAAAATTCGACATTCCGATAGTCTTTAATATTGCTAATTGAGATCTTTTGTCATTAATCATCATAATTAACATTGAAATTATGTTGAATGCCGCTACGACTATTATTAAAAAAAGTAATAATCCAACCAAAACTCTTTCCTGCATTATAGCTTCAAATAAAGAACCATAAACATTAGTCCAATCATCAGAAATTAATAATTGATCAGAGACTGTTTCAGCATCTGTTAGGGCTAATAAGGATAAAGAATTTGCTTTGAATAGATCATCAAATTTTAATCTAAGGCCAGTTACTTTCTCATCCAAGGACATTAGCAAAGAAAGATCATTAATGTTAATGAAAGCATTTGTCTGATCTAAATCTGGTGAGCCTACACGGAATATACCCGATACTGTAAAGGTTTTAAGTCTTGGAAAGTATCCTGCAAAAGATGAATTCACATCAGGAATCATCAATGCAATTTCATCGCCAAGTCCTGCCCCCAGCAATCTGCTTTGAGTTAAACCCAAAACAATATTAAAGGAATTTTTTTGAAGAGAGTCCATAGATCCTTGTAACATAAAATCGTTAACGACTGAGACCGAGGCTTCATACTCAGGAAGGACTCCAAAAATTTTTGTTCCAAACACTTCTCCTTGATGAGTTAAAAGAGACTGACTTTCTATAAAGGGCGCAATTCCAATAATTTCTTCATTTTTTTTTAATTCAGAATAAATTGTTTCCCAATTTTCAATTGGCCTGATTCCTTGTATAGAGGCGTGCGGAATTGTATTTAATATTCTCTCTCTTAATTCACGTTCAAAACCATTCATAACTGAAGTAACCACGATAAGGACTGCCACTCCTAAAGCAACACATGTGTAAGACAGAGCTGTAACGAAAGAGAGAAAACCGGTTTTTTTACTCTTAAGAAACCTAATGGCAATTAAAAAAGAAAGATCTTTTAATGCCATTAGATTTTATTTTGAATCGATTACTTTAGAGTTTGTTCTTTAGTCGATTCAAATTGTTTTCCAGAGTAAGGAGGCATCATAGGTGCTAACAAGTCTGCAGAAAACTGTCTATAAATTGCTTTGGCATGGCTGAAAGTTTTAAAACCATCAAATCCATGATAATTGCCAATACCGCTAGGCCCAACTCCCCCGAAAGGAAGATCTTCTTGTCCTATGTGCCAGATGACATCGTTAATTGTCACTCCTCCAGAGATAGTATTGTTCAGAACTTTATCCTCTCTATCCTTATTTTTTCCAAAGTAATAGAGTCCTAAAGGGCGATCTTTAGAATTTACATAATCAATTGTTTCTTGAAAATCTTCATATTCCTTTACTGGTAACACTGGACCAAATATTTCTTCCTTCATAATTTGCATGTCATCAGTTGGATTCATGATTAATGTTGGTGGGATTTTATGGACTTCCTGTTGAGAGAAATCTTCATTGGCAGGATTAATAACTTTAACTTCTGCTCCCTTTTCTTTTGCATCTTCGATTAGATCATTAAGCCTGTCGTAATGCTTTTCGTTAATTACGGAAGTGTAATCAGGATTATATTTCAAAGACTCATAAGATTTTTCAATTGCTTCTTTGGATTTTTCATAAAATTCCTCTGATTTTCCTTTTGGCACCATGACATAATCAGGCGCTAAACAAATTTGACCAGCGTTCATAGTTTTACCACGCATGATTCTGGTAGTAGCGGATTGCATATCTGCATCGTCATCAACAATTACAGGGGATTTGCCACCTAATTCCAAAGTCACTGGAACTAAATTTTCAGCTGCTGATTTCATTACCAATCTTCCAGTATTTGTGCTTCCAGTAAATAGTAAATGGTCAAATGGTAAAGAACTAAAAGCAGCTCCTACGTCAGTGCCGCCAGTAAAAACTGCGGCTTCTGCAGAATCAAAAAATTCTTGAAACATTTTTTTTGTAAGTTCTGATGTCTCAGGAGTAAATTCTGAAGGTTTTATCATAACTCGGTTCCCTGCGGCAAAAATTGTCCCAAGTGGAGCTAAAACCAAATTAATTGGAAAGTTCCAAGGGCTAATTACGCCTACAGTTCCCAAAGGTTGATACTTAACTTTAGATTTTGCTCCAAGCAAACCCATCAAAGTTCTTATAACAAATGGCTGAGAAGAATTACTTTTTCTTTTTTCGTCCTTCATCCAATTTTTTACATTTTCTCGAGCATAATTTAAAGAACCAATAGTACTCATTATTTCTGACATGAAGCCTGCTCTTGGATCTCTACTTCCAAAGTCAGCAGTAATGGCTTCAAGAATTTCTTTATGATATTTTTTGATCATTTCTATAGATCTAGTAAGCCTGTCCTGTCTCAGTTCTAGACTAGGAATGCCTTCCTCAACGTAAAGTTTCTTTTGGAGCTTTAAAATATTCTCCATTTCTTGAATTGTTTCATTCGACATAATATTTCTCCTTATTTGATTAAGATCTCATTTTTTTGTCTTTTTCATTACTTTTTTTAATAGTTTCTCGGATATTTGTCCAGTCTTCATCTTTAAGTTTTCCAAGACTTGAAAAGGTTCCTCCAGCTGAGAGATATGCTCCGCCATCGATGGCTATCGTTTGGCCGGTAAGATAATCACAACCATCCGCCATTAAAAAAGTGGCTAAGTTTCCCAGTTCGCTCATTTCTCCGACCCTACCCATTGGATTTGAAGACATCGAACTTTGATCCATTGATCCACCTGTTGCTTCTGTATCGGGGCTTAATCTTGACCAAGCCCCTTCTGTTGGAAATGGACCTGGCGCAATGCAATTAAGTCTAATGTTATGAGGCCCCCATTCAACTGCTAAAGACTTAGTCATAGCATTAATTCCCGATTTTGACATAGCAGAAGGCACAACAAATGGAGAGCCAGTCCAAACCCATGTTGTAGTGATGGAGAGAATAGTGCCAGGCTTATTTAGCTCTATCCACTTTTTACCAACTGTGTTTGTCATGTTAAAAGTTCCATGAAAAACAATTGAAGCAATTGCATTAAACCCATTTGGAGATAAATCGTTCGTTCTGCTTATAAAATTCCCAGCAGCATTATTCACTAAACCATCAAGTGGACCTTCATCAAATATATTATTAATTGTTTCTTCTATTGCCAAAGAATCTCTTATATCAAGACTATGCGCAGAAATATTACCCTTTGTTTCATCAGCTAATTCTGTTGCAGTCTTTTGAAGTACTTCATCTCTTCTGCCACAAATAATTACTTCTGCGCCATAAGTTAAAAAATGCCTAGACATTTCTTTTCCTAGACCGCTACCTCCTCCGGTAACTAAAATTCTCTTTCCCTTAAGTAAATTTTTATCAAACATTAAATCTTCTCCACTATAAAATATCTTTTCTGATTTAAAAGTATAAATATTATTAATAAGATTGCTAGAGTAGAAAGTAAAATGTAAGGAATCTCAGGAGAGATTATGTAAAGAGGCATTATAACTACTGGTACTAAAATATGTCCTATAGGAAACACCATGTTTAAAAGTCCGTTCGCAGTTCCCTGTTCTGACTTAGAAACAGATAAAGAAAGCATTGTCACATTTCCTGCTCTTGCCAAACCCATACCAAGACCTTTTAACATTAAACCTAGATATAACCCAGGGATTGAAGATGCTTGAGAAAGAAGAAAGAAACCTAAAAATACAATCAATAAACCCCATTTGATCAAGCTTAACGGATTAATTCTGTAATTTTGAACAATTACAAGTTGAGAAAACATTGAAGCTAATGCAACAATTGAAAATCCAACTGCCACGGTTGAATAGACTTCGGATTGATTGGTGAGAATAACGTCTTTTACAAATATAGAACTAGTCAAAACCAAACCAGCATTTGAAAGCCCCATGAAAGAGGCAACCACTAATGATGGCCAGACTCTTGAATCAAACATGCTTATTTTTTTTTGCGACTCAATTTTTTCTTCATGGAATTGCTGATCTGAGACTCCCATTTGAAAAAAATTATAGAAGCCTAATGAAATTCCTAATAAAGCAATAAATAAAAAAGGGATAAAAAGATTATTATTAAAAACAGATAATAAAACTCCTATTAATATTGGACCTGCTACAACACCCATTTGCCATCCTGCATCAAATCGAGCGAAACCTGCTGCTCTAGTTTCTGGAGAGGTTAAATCTGCAATTCTTCCTCCAGCTGCTGGCCTTACAGCACTGCCTAATAAGCCATTGATCAATCTTGTAATAATCAGTAAAGGAAGAATCAGAGCAAAAGGAATCAAATTTAAAGTCGCTGCAGAAATTATTGCAGCAAATAGAATCATAGAAATTGAAAATCCAAAAATTCCTAAAAGGAAAATCCATTTTCTTCCAAATTTATCACTCAAGCTTCCCCAGAAAGGACTAAAAAACATCCATGCGAGTGCTGAAATTGAAAATATTATTCCAACTTCAAATTCATTAAACCCTAGCGATCTTACTTCAGCTGGAATCAAAATAAATATTGTTGATTGACCGGCTCCAATACAGGCGATTGCAGCGGCCAAGTACCAGATCGATTTATCGGGCTTTTCAACAACGTTAGTCATAAGCAAGCATCAAGATGAATAATTCATTTACAGAAGGATTAAATATAAGAAATTCATGAAATTCATTTAACGCATGTGACCATTCATGATCAAACTCGTATTTTTCTGAAGTTTTTCTAATTTTATTTTGTTTTAAAAAAAAGGTCTTTGAATCTTCTTGAATTATTAAGTTTAAAAAAGATTCTAGTCTTTTCATTATGTCAGGTGAAATTTTAGGAGTTTGTGGTCTCTCTGAGATTACGATTTCAATCACAAAAGATAAAAAATCAGCTGCATCTATTATTACGAATGAATTACTATTTAATTTTTTTATAGAAAAAGGTCCATGAAAACCTTTCGCTCTAGCAAACATAAAATCTGTTAGCTGGAAGTTAGCAAATTCTTCTTTGAAATAACTATCAATCAAAAAATCATAATTATGTTCATCAAAAACACCTGAATATTTTGATCTCACGATAAGTGCTTGTCCGTGATCATGAAGCCTAAGAAATTCCATTCCCTCTAAGGAATAACTATTTTTAGGCGGATACTTTAAGATTTCTTTTTTATCATCCATGTAAAGGTTTGATCCCTACTTTCTCTCTTACTTCTTTGATTTTTATTTCTGCTTGGATAATTGCTTTCTTTTCACCTTCAATAAGAATCTCTTCTACTGATTCAGGGCTATTCATAAGTTCATCATATTTTTGCCTCAAAGGACTCAATTCTTGATTAATTATTTCAAATAGCATTTTTTTTAAATCGCCCCATCCCATGCCTTCTTTAAATAATCTTTTTATGTCCTTAAGTTTGCTATCTTTTGTGAATGCTTTGAAATATTCAAACAAAATTGAACTTTTAGTATCTTTTTCTTCGCCGGGCAGTAAAGAATCTGTAACTATTTGATTTATTAGTTTTCGTAATTCATTTTCAGATGAAAAAAGTTTTATGAAATTGTTATAAGATTTACTCATCTTTCTTCCATCTAATCCAGAAAGAAGTGGAGTGTTTTCAGAAATAATTGGCTCGGGTAAAGTAAAAGTATTCCCATAAGTGTTATTGAATCTTCCTGCAATATCTCTAGTCATTTCGATATGTTGTTTTTGATCGCTACCTACTGGCACGAAATCAGCATCAAATAATAAAATGTCAGCTGACATTAGTATTGGGTAATTAAATAACCCTGCATTTATTCCTTTATCTGGATCTGTATTTTCGTTTAAATCTACAGCAGCCTTGTAAGCATGCGCTCGGTTCAGCAAACCCTTTGGTGTTACGGCATTTAATATCCAACTCAATTCTAAAATTTGTGGAATACTTGACTGTCTATAAAAATTAACCTTTTTAGTATCTATCCCACAAGCTATCCAGGCTGCAGCTATCTCTAAAGATGACTTATAAGTAAGCTCAGGATCCTGATTTTTTATCAAGGAATGATAATCGGCAAGAAACAGGAAATTATTTTTAAAATTTTTTGATTGTTCAATGGATGGCTTAATAGCACCGATATAATTTCCAATATGAGGAGTACCGCTTGTAGTAATACCTGTTAAAAGAATAGACATATGATAAGTATAAAAAAAAACACCACTTGAGTGGTGTTCTTTTTAGCGAAGTTGAAGGGGCCTAGCGGGCTTCCTAGTGCTGGACTTTACCCCGTGTCCTGCATGTGGTGAAATTTCTTTCAGCTTTTCACCCTTCTCCTTCTTTCTACTGTCTTCTTTTTTAGCGTCTCGAGTTGTTAAAACGTCTCTCAGTAGATAAATATATATTAGCTAATTTATTTTCTTATGCAATAGGCAAAATACACTTTTTTAGATTAAGTTTTCATAAAAAAATTTTTTTTGATTTAAAAAAAGTATTAAAAATTTTTTTTTGGCGGAGGGGGTGGGATTCGAACCCACGAAGCCATTTCTGACTTGCCGGTTTTCAAGACCGGTGCATTCAACCAAGCTCTGCCACCCCTCCAAAAAAACCTTGATTTTAAAGCATTTGCTTAAGAATAAATATTTTTTTGGACTTTTTTACAAGATTTATTCTAAAAAAATGCTTTCTTTAAATAATCGCCCATAATTTCTTTAAATTCTTTTCTGGCATAAAGATTTTTTAAGTGATTATTTGAGTTTGGAAAATCTGTTTCAAAATTTAATGATATTACTTCAAAACCTTGTTTATTTATTAATTCTTTATTATCTCTCTCTCTTAAGAATTGTGCTAGATCACATACAAATGACACATCTGCTATTGATAATTCATTTCCTACTATAAATTCATTAGTACTTAACGATTTTTCTATACCATTGAGATAAAAAAGGTAAGCTGAATTCATTCTCTTATAAAGGTATTCATTCAATTCGTTTATTTCCAATACGTAAACTTGAAACTCTCTTGCAAATACCAAATTTGCATCTAAAAAACTGTCAATACGAGACTGTCTAAGTATGTCGTTGCCGCCATAAAGGTTATGGTTACTTTTTGATCGAGCAACAGCGCGCATAATACTATTTGATTCAAAAATACCAACGGATCCATCTGAGTTAAATCCTGCAGGAACAGTTCCAAAAGGATGTCTTGATAAAAATTCATCAGTTTTATAAAGGTCAACCTTAAAACCTCTTTTGCTAGAACGTTTATATTGAATTACATCCTTTGAATTGATATCTTCTAGCTTCTTTGCATCAAAGTCCCAAAGCCACTCAGGCAAATTTTTTGGTTTATCTCCGATAACTTTTACTTTAGCGTTAATTAATTTAGCAGTAATCAAAGATTTCCAAACTCTTGGGTTAGGAAGGTACGAAAAAATTCTGATATCTTCCGTCATTATCTAAATACCTTTATTGCACAAATTTTATTTCCCGAAGGATCTTTTAAATAAGCTAAATACATTTTTATGTCTTCAAATTCTCTTATACCAGGAGGATCTTCAATTGAGACGCCACCATGTTCTAATCCAACTTGATGCCATTTATTTCCAGTTTCCTCGTCAGGAACATTAAAAGCAACTGTGTTTCCATTCCCTGGGGTGGCAGCATTACCATCGATGGGTTCGGTGATACAAAAGGTATTTTCATTAAAAAAATAAAAGTATCTCTTTTGACCAGTAAGATTTGGAACAAATACTCCCTTTTTTGCACCTAAAACTCCCAAGAGATTATCATAGAATATTTTTGATTTTTCGATATCATTTGCCCCAACCATAATGTGACTAAACATTTTTTTCTCCTAAACGATCTACTTATACTAATTTAAATTTTAAAAAAAAATAAGTAGATTAGAATTTGACAAAATAAAAAATTTAAATTGAGATTAAAAAGGGAAATTGACATTTTTTGTGAAAAGATGGTACCAATTATTTTTTTTAAATTGTACGCGCACTCCATTCATGTGAAAATTTTCAATGCAAATACATAAACTACCTGGGGAGGAAATTATGGAAAATGCAATGAAAATGATAGGTGACTTAGTTTCTGGTTTAACTGGAATCTTGGTTGGTGTTATTGGACTAGGAGTCGTTGCTGGAATCGTTTTTGGCAATACTTGGTTCTTTGGAGATGTTTTAAATCAGTTATTAGCTGTTATCCAAACTCTTGGCGACAATGGGTTGGTTGGCTTGCTTGCAGCTGCAATTTTGATTAATCTTCTAAGATAAATCTTTGAGTCAGGGGTCAGATTTGGCCCCTGCTCACCTTTAATAAAATGGATTGGCTTAGTTTTACCAAAATAAAAGACTTTCTTTATAAAGTCACTGAAGTTTTAACCCTGTTTGTAGCGATTGCAATATTAGTTGGTATTATTTTCGGTCCAGAAACTTCTTTTTTTGGAGACATTGTTAAAAACTTTTCAAACCTAATGGGTGTACTCGGCCAAGAAGGCTTATTGGCTTTGATATCAATTTTAATAATTGTAGCTATTCTTAAAAAATAAAAATCTTTTTTAAAATTTATTAATAAATTTTCCAGATAAAAAGCAAATAACCGCCAAAACAACTTCAACAAAAAAAGCATCGGCTGCAAACATAGCATCATGAAAAATAGTTGCTGCGGCATTAAAAACTAAAGCAATTAAAAAAATAATTCCTGAGGCATAAAGCCACTCTGGTGATTTCGTGAAAAATCCTAAAAAACAGAAAATAGTGGTGGCAAGAAAAAAAGCAGTAAAATCTCTTATGATGGTATTTTTTTCTAAGGGGTCGTTAAAAATCAAACCTAATGATTCCGCAGCTGCGTCTGGCATAAGTATCCAGTTTAGCGAAATTATCGCTAGCAAAACCGCTGGCAATAAAGGTAAAAATTTAATTATTTTCATATACTAAATAAATTCATTTAAATTTTCTCTTTTCAAAGTACTCTTCTATCGATCCAATAGAATCTTTAATGAGTAATTTAAAAAACTTGTTAAATCTATCAGAAATTTTTTCTTTCACTGCGTATTGAATGCTGTAAACATCGTGCCTTTTTGCAAAATCTAGTATGTATTCATCACTTGTTTTCAATTCATCCACCAAACCCACCTCAAGAGCTTCTATACCTTCCCAAACTTCTCCAGTAGCAATCTTTGATATATCTAGTTGAGGTCTAAATTTACTAACATGGTTTTTGAATAGTGTATGGATATCCTCTAAATCCTCTTTGAATTTCTTTCTACCCTCTTCGGTTGTTTCTCCAAACGGTGTAATTGTTCTTTTAAATTCTCCGGCTGTATGGAGCTCATAGTCAATGTCATTTTTCTTTAAAATTTTATGAAAATTAGGAATAGCTGCAACTACCCCAATAGAACCTATCACTGCAAAGGGAGCAGATATAATTTTGTCAGCTACACAGGCCATCATATAACCCCCTGAAGCAGCAACTTTATCGACGCATGCTGTAAGTTTAATATTTGCATCTCTAATTCTTTGCAATTGTGCAGCACATAGTCCATAACCAATAACTGTTCCTCCTCTGCTTTCAAGTCGAAGAATAATTTCTTCACATTTAGTTTCGCTATTTAGGATTGCATTTATTTCCTCTCTGAGACTTTCTACACTTGAAGCCTCTATATCTCCCTCAAAATCTAAAACATAGACGGGTTTTTTCTTTCCTTTAGAACCACTCTTTAAAGATGTTTTAAGTTGTTTCTTTTCAGCTTTAATAAATTTTTTTGTTTCATCTTTATTTAAATTAAGGACTTTCAAAGAATTTGCCATGGCTTTGTATTGCTTTGAAAGATTCTTAATTTTTAAAGCTCCTGGACTTTCATCTTTATTTTTCAAAGATATAGAAATCAAGAAAATAGGTACAAAAACTAAAATTGCTACCGTTACAGCTTTTAAAAGAAAAAATAAAAATTCGATAAATATTTCCATATAGGTTCTCTAAATTGAAAAAGGATTCTATCAGTATAATTTCAATGCTTACAGAATTTCTTGATTATTCATATACGATCTTAAAACTTCAGGGATTGTTACTTTTCCACTAGCATCCTGAAAATTTTCTAATATTGCAGCAATCGTTCTTCCTACAGCTAATCCTGAGCCATTCAAGGTATGGCATAAAATCTTATCTCCATTATCTTCGGTTCTGATTTTTAATCTCCTTGCTTGAAAATCTTTGTAATTACTGCAAGATGAAATTTCTCTATATCTATTTTGACTAGGCAGCCAAACTTCTAAGTCGTATGTCAATGATGAACCAAAGCCAATATCTCCGGAACATAATTTTACTTTTCGATAAGGCAACTCTAGCAACTTGAGAATTGTTTCTGCATTTGAAGTGAGCTTTTCCAGTTCTTCACTTGATTTGTCAGGGTGAGTAATTTTTACAAGCTCAACTTTCTCAAATTGATGTTGTCTGATTATGCCTTTTGTATCTAATCCGTAACTTCCTGCCTCAGATCTAAAGCAAGGAGTATGAGCAACATATGATAGGGTTAGATCATCAGATTTTAGTATTTCATCCTTGTGGTAATTAGTAACCGGCACTTCTGCAGTTGGAATTAAATACATTTCGCCATCGTCATCTGTTATTTGAAATTGATCTTCTTTAAATTTAGGTAGTTGTCCTGTTCCAATTAATGAATCTTTATTAACGATAAATGGAACATATAGCTCCTTGTAACCATGATCATTAATATGGGTATTCAACATGAATTGAGTAAGAGCCCTGCTTAAAAGAGCTATAGAGTTTTTAAAAATTACAAACCTTGATTTAGAAATCTTTACAGCCGCCTTAAAATCCATTCCATCATTTAATATTCCTAATTCTTGATGATCTTTGGGTGAAAAATTAAAAGATGGAATTTCTCCGATTTCCTCTAGAATCTCATTATCTTCTTCTGACTTACCTTGAGGAACAGATGCATCAACTAAGTTAGGAATTGATAATAAAAAATCATCATATTCTATTTTATTGGTTTGAAATTTTTCTTTTACTTTTTTTAGTTTATTTGAAATCTCTGAAGCTTTAGCTTTTAGATCTTCAATACTGTCTTTATTTTTTTGTGCACTGCCTATCTCCTTGGCGATTGTATTTTGTTCAGCTTGATAACTTTCCATTTGTACTTGAAGATCTTTTCGATTTTCCTCAAGTTCATTCCATAACGAGGTATCAAAATCAAAAGCCCTTTTAGAGAGATTAGATTTTACTTCTTCAAGATTATTTCTTAAGAGATCAAGATCAATCATTTTTATTGAATATTAGTAAATCTTTAACTTCATGATTATAACTAAAAGCAGAATCATTGATCTCTAAAGCTGATACCAGATTTTCTAGATAAATAGTTGAATCATTTAGATTGGGCCCTTGAAAAGACAAACTGTTTAAAACTTCGTTATTAAAAACTAATTCAACCTTATTTTTTTTGTCTCTGAGAACACATTTTTTATTATTACAAATTTCTATCTCAAAAGATTTACAAAAAGTTTTTTTTGATAAAAGCATTATGCCTGCTGGAATTTGTTCAATCATTTTTTCTCTATCATATCTAACTGTTTGATCTAAATCGAAATCTGTTTGAAAAATATATTTCTCATTTATTAAGACTTCACTATTCAAAGGGGCGTCTAAACTTATTTTTAAAAAATTAGGCCTTTTTAATTTAATAGTTCCTGTGATTGTCTCGCGATTATCTAAGGAAAAAACTTGAGTAAAATCAGCTGTCATAGAAAATTTTTGGGTTAAAAGTTTATTTACAGCCTCATACTTTGATAAACATTCTCCATAAAATAAATTAGGCATTAAGAAAAGAGCCAACAAAAGAAATTTATTCAGCATTATTAGGAGCCAGCACCTCTCTGTTACCATTAGAATTCATTTCGCTAACTAAACCTGCTGATTCCATAGTTTCAATTAATCTCGCAGCTCTGTTATAACCAATTCTGAACTTTCTCTGTACCGCTGAGATTGAAGCTCTTCGAGTTTCGACTACAAAAGCTACTGCTTGATCATAAAACTCATCTTTTTCAGAATCACCATTTCCCTCAGAATCTTCTCCTGTTTCCGGTGCTTTTGTCACTTCATCAAGATATTTAACTGTTTCTTTATCTTTCCAATCTTTTACAACTCTAATGATTTCTTCCTCGCCAACATAGGCACCATGAACTCTCAAAGGGATAGAGGTTCCAGAGCCAACATATAACATGTCGCCTCTTCCTAATAATTGCTCTGCACCAACTTGATCAAGCACTACTCTTGAATCCATAGAAGATGCAACATTAAAAGCCATTCTTGCCGATATATTAGCTTTAATTAATCCAGTAATTACGTCGACAGATGGTCTTTGTGTAGCCAGTAACATATGTATTCCAGCAGCTCTTGCCTTCTGGGCTAATCTGGCAATTAATTGTTCAACTTTTTTACCCACCACCATCATCAAGTCAGCCAATTCATCAACTGCTATCACTATTAAAGGTAACTCCTCTAAGTTTGGAATATCATCTTCCGTAATACCTTTTTCGGGATCAATTTTAAAAGTAGGATCTTTAATAGGCTGCCCTGATTCATTTGCTTTTCTTACTTTTGCATTGAAGCCATTTAAATTCCTTACAGATAAAGCAGCCATCAATTTATATCTTCTTTCCATTTCATTTACACACCATCTAAGCCCAAAAGCTGCTTGCCCCATATCAGTGATAACCGGACAAAGTAAGTGAGGGAGATCTTCATAAACTGATAGCTCCAACATTTTAGGATCAATCAATACTAATCTCACTTGTTGAGGAGTAGCTTTGTAAAGGATGCTCATTAGCATTGAGTTCAAAGCAACTGATTTTCCCGAACCTGTAGTTCCGGCAATTAACAAATGGGGTAAAGAAGCAAGATCTTCCAGTACTGGCTTTCCCTCGATATCCTTTCCATAAGCCAAGGTTAATGGACTTTTTGTTTCTTCAAATAATTTTGAAGCTATCACTTCTCCCAGTAGCACATCTTCACGATCAGCATTTGGAACCTCTATTCCGATTGTCTCTCTGCCTTCGATAACCTCAACAATTCTAATGCTGCCAACTCCTAAAGATCTTGCGAGATCTTTATTTAAATTTGAAACCTGTGAAACTTTTATTCCTTTTGGCAGCTCAACTTCAAATCTCGTAACTACCGGCCCTCGCATTGTTTCCCTGACAATTGCGTATTCTCCATCAGGCCCAGTAATTTTGAATTCTGCCAACTTTGTAATTAAAGCTTCTTTTAAAATATCTAATTCGTATAGTTGCTGGGAATTCATAACTTGAGCATCATTTCTCTTTTCATCTAAGAGAGATATCTTTGGCATTTCGCCAGGAATCTTCTCTTCAAATAACTCAACTTGTTTTTCTTGGTGAACTTTTTTTCCTTCGACGATAGGTTTTTCTACTTTTTTGATTTCTGGTTTAGGCATAGATTTAATCTTTTCTTTATGTTGATCTAAAAACGCCTGCCTATTTTTTTGATCTGCTTTTTGCTGTCTTACTTTTTTCAAATACTCGAATCCATTTTTAGAATATTTTTCAAAAGCATAAATAAAGTTTCTTAAATTATCTTGGAAATTAATGAAAACATTTCTCCAATTCAAACTAATCATTAAACTCATGCTAACCATAAGAAAAAAAATACCCAAGAGAGTTGACCCGATTAGACTCAAATAAGGGTAAATTGAATTAGAAATTGAGGACCCTAAAGCTCCAGAGCTAGTCAAAGGAAAGAAGTTTTCATAGGGTTTTAAATGCAAATCGACTAAAAGACATAAAGAACCACAAAAAATTATAAATCCAATAATTCTTAAAAAATAATTTTTACTTTCTAATTGATCTTCGTTTTTTGAAATAAAAGAAGAAATTGAGGGTAGAAAAAGTAACGCACTTAAGGACCACGCAGTGATCCCTAAAAGTTCATATAAGAAACTACTTAACCAGGCTCCAACAATACCAATGCTGTTTGCTAAATTTAAGTCATCGGAAGAAATAAGTCTCCAGTTTGGATCTGAGATATCAAAAGACCAAAGAGCAATTGCCAGGATAATTCCTAAAATTACAAAAAATAAATTTATTAAATCAAATGTTAGTGTCTTGGTAGCGGAGCTCAGCGAGAAAGCTGGATTAAAAATTTTTGAAAATAGAGATGATTTATTTTTAGTCAATTTTTCAACTCAAAATTATATTATATCTTTCCTTCCTGCTTAATAATAGTTACTGAATTAATCGACCTGTCGCTTTTTTTCTAATTAATTTAAAATAAATAAACATTTTCATATTTTGTGAGCGAATTAAAAAAATTAATCATATTAGGTTCTGGACCGGCTGGATATAGCGCTGGAATTTATGCTGCTCGTGCTGGCTTAGATCCGTTGCTGATAACTGGCCTAGAAGTTGGAGGACAACTTACAACAACTACAGATGTAGAAAATTGGCCCGGAGACCATGACGATCTTCAAGGACCTGATTTAATGGAACGTATGAAAAGTCATGCAGAAAAATTTAATGTTGAAATTATCAATGATCATATTGAAGCAGTCGAAGTGAAAGAAAGGCCAATTAAGTTAAAAGGAAACAATGAGTATTTGTGCGAATCATTGATAATTGCTACAGGAGCATCAGCCCAATACTTAGGATTAGACTCTGAACAAAAATTTCTTGGTAGAGGTGTAAGTGCTTGTGCAACCTGTGATGGCTTTTTTTATAAAGATAAAGAAGTTGCAGTAATAGGTGGAGGTAATACTGCTGCTGAAGAGGCATTGTACTTGAGTAATATATGTTCAAAAGTGCATCTCATACACCGTAGAGACGAATTGCGCGCTGAGAAGATTTTGCAGGATAGAATTTTTGCTAAAGCTAATGAAGGAAAAATTGAACTTCATTGGAACAGTCAGCTTAAAGAAGTAGTTGGAGAGGATTTGGTAGATAAAATTATCTTAGATTCAGGAAAGGAATTAGACCTAGAAGGAGTTTTTATAGCAATTGGTCATAAACCGAATACAGACATGTTCATTAATCAACTAGAGATGAAAAA
>Ga0208878_1000120_pt1 | contig 26069 bp, 28 predicted proteins | sample Knorr_S15_td_Sur_FD_185600 | JGI IMG/M metagenome (GOLD analysis project Ga0208878, IMG submission 185600) | Marine microbial communities from Southern Atlantic Ocean transect - Knorr_S15_td_SurfaceA_ad_5m_LV_A (SPAdes) (version 2) | ecosystem: Environmental > Aquatic > Marine > Oceanic | place...
TTTATTGGTAATATGAGAAAACCATTTACTCTAGCTCCTATGTTAGCAGCAAGAGGAATACCAGAAGTCGGAAAAAATTCCGCAGGATTTTTTCTATGGCAAACCCGAAAAGGTATGTTTTTTAAATCTATTGAGAAAATGATATTTGATGCAAAAGAAAATAAAGAAGATACTGTAAAACAGGAATATGTATATGACCGTGGAAACGAAGGAGTTGATGATCCAGAAAAATCATTTTCTAAAATTTACAGTTACGGTATAGCAAATAATAAAGATGTGATGGCAGGTATGAGAACAGGAGAGAACTCAACATATAGAATCTATTGGAATCCACATACATTTGAATTTACCAGACCAGAGCAATCTATATTCTATCCTAAAGAACAGGAAGGTATGAACTCTGATGAGAAACCAATATCAGAAGAGGCAGATCCAGAACAGATACCTGCACCAGAGATGGCAAATAGAATTATTAGTGGCATTTATAGTGTTGGTTGCTTAGAAGAAACAGTTGTGGGTGCTGCAGCAACAGCTGTAAATAATGATAATCTATCAGATGTTGGTCAATCTATCTCTCGTTATGCTTCGATATTTACGCAAGTCGCAACATTAACGGTAGGATTGAACACAGAATTGTGTGCAGGTGATATAATAAGTTGTATATTCCCTAAAGTCAGTACCGAAAATGAAGTAGACCCTGCTCAAAGTGGACTATATATCATTAAGGAGATTAGTCATTTTTCTAGTGGCAACAGATCCTATTCGGCATTGAAAGTTATCCGAGACACATCAGGAGAGTAAAGATGTCAACTATCAAACACGACCTAGATCACGAAGTTTATCTTGATCCTAAAGACGAAAAAGAACATATCAATCATGGTATGTTAGAGTACAAAAAGTCTGAACTTGAAGAAGTTCATGCAGACTATGAACAATATCACAAAGATGATGTTGTAGAACCAAATGAAGGAAAAATAAATGATTGGCACACTCGTCATGAGGACAAGCATTTAGAAATTTATTGTGACAATCATCCAGACGCATTTGAATGTAGAGTATACGACGACTAATGGCATTAGAAGAATCCCTATTGGGCAACAGTCAATTTTTAGGCAGGGACGGATTCAGATGGTGGATCGGTCAAGTTGCTCCTAGGGAAGCTCAGAAAGATCAGACTGACGAAGGAAAAGGTTGGGGTAGCAGATACAAAGTAAGAATAATGGGTTATCACCCATTTACAGATGACCTAGAGGATGTAGATTTACCTTGGGCAATGTGTATGTTGCCAACTACATCTGGTAGTGGTGCTGCTAACTATTCAAAATCAACTCAACTACAACAGGGTGATGTTGTATTTGGATTCTTTTTAGATGGTGATGAAGGTCAAGTCCCATGTATTCTTGGTCATTTTGGTCAAGCAGGAGGTGTAAGAAACTCTGGAGAGTTTGGCGGGAAGTTTGAACCAGGCACAGGATTTACAGGTAATATAAAAATAAATGAGAAGACAGAGGTAGAAGAAGAGACTGGAAAACCAAACACAACAAACGAACAGAACGCAAAGTCAAATCCTACTAACTCTAGTGGTACAAAAGGTAAGAATGTAGATCAATCTGGTGCAGGTAAAAAAGAAATAATAGCAGATACTTGTACACCATCTGGTGTCTCTAGAATGGCATTGCAACTAGAGACTATGGCACAGAGGATAGAAGACCTCCAGATGACAGGAGCTAAATTAGAGGCAGAGATAAATGCTGTTGCAGATGCGGTTGAGACTCAAGTAAATGGATTTGTTGGTAGTATGTTTCAAGGCATATATGAGCATCTAGAACCAAAATTACAGAAAGGTTTAGATGATGTTTATAATGAAACATTTGGAAAAGTATTTGCTCAAACAGGTGACTCACCTCAATCATATGCTTTAGCACATGCTGCGGGTGTCGCATCACAGACAGGAGAAGTTGTTAATATTAAAAATGCAGAGAATGCACTAGCATGTGTAGCTAATAAGGTGGTAGAAGGATTGAGAGGAACTGTAGCAGATATGTTAAAAGATTTATTAGCATCTGGTCTTGGTATAGCAGGTTGTGTTGCTGCAAACTTTGTATCAAAACTTATGAACAATATAATAAATGATGTCAAAAGTGCTATGGCAGGACCTTTGAGTGCGTTAAGTAACTTATTACCTGGCGGATTTGATGTTGCAGAATTTTTAAGAAGTTCTGCTTTCTTACTAGAAGACTTCTCAGGATTTTTAGATTGTGGACAGACTAATAAAGATAAGTGTCCCCCTGCTAAAAAATATGAAGTTGGTGGTGGTATCATGGAGAAAGGTGCTGATCCATATAATTATGTAATGTCACAAATGCAAAAGTCAGCACCTGGCGGTGGTGGTATAGGTGGTGCTGTCGGTGGTGCATTAGGTGGACTTGGTGGTGCAATAGATTCTATAACTGGATTTGACTTTGGTAATTTAACTCCTGACTTTGGTAATTTAATCCCTAAAGGTGTAACTGACACCCTTGGAGCACCTGGCAGAGTGGCAGGACTAATAGAAGATCTTAGTGCAGGTGGATCATGTGTTGGTGGTAAGAAAGATTGTGGTGATGCTAAATTACAAATCTTTGGTGGTGGTGGAATTGGTGCTATCGGTAATGTTGTTGTTGGTGGTATTATAGAGAATAGTGGTCTAGGTGGAATTGCAGAAGGTGTTACCAGAACTGCAAGCATTATTGGTGTAGACATGAAGATACCTGGTGTAGGATATAAGACACCACCTGCTATTAGTTTCTCTGATAAATGTGGAGTAGGATTTGGTGCTCATGGTCATGCAATTTTAGATGATAATGGTGGTATCGCTGCTATTGTTATGGATAGTGTAGGAGAAGGATACCCAGTTGTTACAGATCCTCCACAGAATGTTGGTGTTACAACTGTCATCATTGAAAAACCAGGTCAAGGATATACACCTGGCGATCAGATTGATGAATCTGTATTCATATTCCAAACAGGTTTTGCACCTGCTGAGGAGGATGCTTATGAAAATTTAACTACAGAGGAGATCATTCAAACACCTATCTTTGATGTAAAAATAGATCCAGAAACAGGTGGAGTTCAGTCAGTTGAGGTTCTAAATATTCTCAGTTATGATGTCCCTCCTGTGATAGAGATGAAGTCCACAACTGGTGTTGGTGCTGTTCTCAGACCAGTATTCGGAACAATACCAGAAGCAAAACCACCAACTAAACTCGTTAAAGTAATAGATTGTATAGGTAAAATATAATGGCAGAACAAAACTGGGCAAGAAGAGTTGTTGATTCTAGAGGTAGTCACTTTAGAATAGAGAGTGGTAGTCCAAGACAAGGAAAAGACGGTCCTGAACCATATAAAATTGTCTCACAGAATGATAATGGTGAGGTATTTTTAATTGGTCATGGTCATGGGCAAGGACTTGCTAGAATTGCATGTGATAAAAGTATAGAAATGAATGCGGGAGATAAAAATGATCCCAATTTAGTTGATATTAGAATCAGTGCTGCTACAGGAGATATAACTATCACTGCTGCTAGAGGTAGAGTCAGAGTACATGGAAAAGATATTATGCTCACTGCTGATAGAGATGTAGATATAAACGCAGGAAGAAATATAAACTTACATTCATCATGTGGTAGAATATTCTTAGATGCAAATACCGCACAAGTTAAGGCATTGAGAGGTAATTTAGTTCCTGAGACATGGGGTGCAAGAATAACTAAAAATAGTTTTATTCCCGATAGTACATTGGCAAAGATTTTTGCTCCATTTGCACAATCAATAATATCAGGTGCTGCAGCAGGTAGTTTCAATGGTGTAATTGGAGGAGCATTAAAAGGATTTGGATTTAGTCTTAAAGATCTAGGTGTCACTGCACAGACAGGTGGTATAGAATCAGTAGAAAAAACTCAGCAGAAAACATCTCAACAAACACCTGATCCATTACAAAATCCAGATAATTTAATAGAACCACCAACACCAATACCACCTGTTGAAGGTCAAGTATTGTCAGGTAATGTTGAATCACTTAATTCTGATGCAGCAAAATCATTAGGTGTTACTCAAGGTGGTAATGCACAAACTGGAATACAGGATACGATTGGATCTGGAAGTGTTGGTAAAGGTGCTGCAGCAACTGTTAGTAACCAGTCTAACGATGAATTAGCAACACTTGAGGGAACTGCTGATCCAACTCATCCAGATATACCTCCAGAAAAACTTGATGAGACTGTAAGTAATGCTACTGCATTAAGAATGGAAGCATTAAAACAGGATCTACTTTCTGCTAAGAACACACCAAATGCTGTTAACACTAATCAAGAAACCTCTGAAGATGTTGAAAGAAAACTTCTTCAAGGTGAAGAGGTTATTGCTGTTGACACAGTATCAGAGGACTTTACACTAGAATAATTATGGCAGAATCAAATCCAAATTCATTTAATTGTAGTGCTAAGAAAGACATAGCAAACAAACCATTTAAAATTGGTGATCCTACAAACTATTTTGAAGATCCTGTTGTATGCTCAGGGTTTATAGATGTACAAGGCATACCCTCTCGTCCTACTGACATTGAGATTACCAACGGTGATGTAAGAATTTACACAGGAAATCTTTTAGTCAGGCCAGGAATTTCTACATTCCAAGAAGTACAGGTAGAGAAAGAACTTTATGTATGTAATGACACAGATCTAAAGTCTAGATTATATGTTGGAGGTAGAACCTTTCAGCAAGGAAATGTATTCATTCAAGGTGATACTTCAATTCCTCTAGAAGTAGCTGGTGATGCAATTTTTGGAGCAGGTATTGGACAACTAACATCAAGATTTGCAACTGCTGATAGTTTACCCAAACCATTTGACATGGTTCATCCTACCAAAGGTGAGGGACATAGACTGAGATATGCATGTATTGAAGGACCAGAGGTCGCAGTTTATTGTAGAGGTAGAACTAAAACAAACGAAATAACTTTACCTGACTATTGGAAAGATTTAGTTCATGAAGACAGTATATCTGTTCAACTACTACCAATTGGATCATCACAGGATATAATTGTGATGGACTTTAATAATGAAAAGATAACTCTATCAGGAAATGTAGATTGTTTCTATCATGTATATGGAGAGAGAAAAGATATTAATCCTCTGATTGTTGAGTATGAGGGAGATACTTGGCATGATTATCCTGATCCAAACTATGATCCAAACAAAGTTCCCATAGATCAAAGAATATCCAACGACTCTAGATTCGCAGGACCACCTAATACAAATACTATATAATACAGTTCGCCTTGACGGTATGATTCTCTCATGCTATAATGGTATTTTCTGGTTACATCACTCTATGGGTAAAGAAGACGAGTACATTTCACGAGTAGTGGTCAATGTACAAAAACGAACAGTCAACTGTATATCATCTGACGGAGATGAAAAGTTGGTTGAATGTAAGAAACCTCAAGAGTTTGTGAATGTGCTAGAGTTCTGCAAAACAGTCTTAGATCCCGAAGATGTTTTCTTCGAGGAGATAAAAGTTGCTGCAGAATAAATATCAAGATACAAGGTAGTGACAGGGAAAATGGAAAAAGAATCAATAGATACAAGTCCATGTTCAATGGAGGACGATGGTGCTGACTTTATAAGGTCACACATAGAATTCATAGACATGCAAAAAGATAAAATCGTCCACAAAGATCCAGTTGACGAGATGGAAAAGTATTACGAACAATACTATTATGGAAGGGGGTCAGATGCATGATTACTCCAAATTGGAAACATCATAGTAATAAAGAACCCAAAAGAACTCTAAAACCACAAGCACTTAGAGCAGCAAAAAAAAGAGCAAAAGTCCTTATTTCAAAACTAAAACATTATGCCAATAGGTGAACACATGTATCCTTTTTATCGAGTATTTGATGAGAAGGGTCAGCAGTATTGTGATTGCAGTCACGAAGAATATGCGATTAGAACTGTAGAGTTACACGCAGAGTATCAGAACGAGACATTTACTTATAGGAGAATAGATGCTCCTAAACCACTACCACCACACATTGTTGATGTTAGTGCAGAGTATGAAGCAGAACTGCCAGGTCAACAGGGACTTCCCAGTGCTAACAAGTTAAGTCAGAGAGAAAGACAAGAGAGATTACATGATGATATAAGAAAAGAATTGCAAGAGGATTTTAGAGAGCCTATATATTAGTAGATAATACTCACTAAAAAGATAATGAAGAAAATTATCCCCTTCATTATGATTGCAGCGACTGGGTTAATAAGCACTCAAGTCAAAGCAGATTTGACGCATAGATTATCCACCTCTACACAACTTACCGTAGACGGTGCAGCAACACAGGCTACAAGGATTGGGTCAACATATACCGTAAGTGGTAACAATATTACCGCAGGTACTATGGGTGGTCTAACTAAGGCATCTGGTGACAATGCTGCAACAGCAGCTGCTACACAAACCCAAGGTGCGTATAGCGTGACAACAGCAGGGTCAGCTTTCAGCCTTACGGAGTCATTCGTAATGGGAGATGCTGTATCACCTATCGGATCAGGTGTAGATGTATCTTCTGGTATAGTGGCAGACATGCCAGCTTACGGTAGTGTTACTACACAGTCTGGAGGAGTGGCAGGATCATTAGCTGGTACTATTACATCAGCAGGTGTTATGACACTAACAGCGGGTGGAGCAGGTACAAGTGCTACAGGTCAGTTCGTTTCCGAGATTAGCATAGATTGATATGACTAATGAAGAAACTAATTGTCAGTGCTGTGATTGTAGTCCTTGCGAGTGCGAGGAGTGCGATTGCTGTTCCTGTGGTTCCTAATTTCCAACAAGGCTCGATGACGAGCCGCACCGAAACTCAATCTACGGTGCAAGAAACCATAAATTCTATTGATTATCGTACAGGATGGGAATACTCAGTAACAGGGGTCGGAGTCGAAAATGGTCAGAACCCCGTGAATCCAAATGTGACAAACTCCACAGTTCAAGTAACGCCAGGAGTGTCGGCAACGAACGCCAATGGAGTGATAACATCAACTCTAACCTCATCATTCGATTCATTAGATCTATCCAATCAACCAAACTTCACACTAACAGATCCAGGTGGAGCATTCCAGTTCACTCAAAGTTATCAAGGACCTGGCATGACAAATCAAACAATAATTCAAAGAACAACAACAATAGAAAGCGTAACCGATACTACAAGTACATTTACACAATAGCAGCATTATTTGTTGCATCACCAACCTATGCAGAGGGTGTAGGTGGGGTTTCTGCCACAGCAAATCCGATCGCCAATAGTTCTGGCTCGGTGACCAATCAAGCTATACAGGTTTTGCAAGGTCCGTATATAACTAATACTTATGGAAATGGGGTTAGTTGTCAAGGTAGAACACTCAATATAACTCCATACTTCCAGTTTGCAGATTCTAGAAAGCATCCGTGGGAGGATTTTTATAACGAACCACAATATAATACTACAGATATAACAGGTAGAATGGTCGATCAGACTAGAACTGTTAAAAACTATCCTTGGGAAACTTGGTACAATACTGAACTCAAATCAGATGGAACTAGATGGTTTGATGATGGTGATGACATGGAAATTACAGAGCAAGTTCCCGCAGGAGATGGAGTTCCAGATGCAGTAGTAAATCAATCATTAGACCCTATTTGGTACAAACCTATCAGAACAGACATGAGAGCAAACCAAAGTCTTAACCTTGGTATATCTGCTACTCTGTCTATACCATTAAATAAAAAATTAAGAGATCAATGTGAGGAAGCGGCACAGGCACAGATAAATCATCAAGTACAATTAACATCAAATAAGAGACTCGATTTTGAATTGGCAAGATTGAAAAACTGTGGTGAGTTAAAAAAAGCTGGAATATTTTTCCACCCTCAGTCTCAATATGCTTCTATTTGCTCAGATGTTGTAGTTACAGCACCAGGCGGTCAAGTTATGCCACATGAACACAATCTACCACAACCAGAGTGGACTCCTCCTACTTCCTCTTCAAAGGTGGTAGACCCTTTGAATCCCGATACTTATTTGATTGAACCTCGGAACGAGACAACTTCTTCTCTGTCTTACCAAACTTTTTCTTCACAGAATCTATCCCCTTCTTCACAACAGGTTTCACAACCCGAAGAAGGAGGTCTGCTAGGGGTTTGGCAAATAGGGCAGACGCAGTAGCAACTGTCGCTATGACCGCAGTAGTCGATACAACCTCTATAGAGGGTAAAAATTGTTCTACTGCAGGAACTGGTTCCCATATAGTCTCACAGATTTTACCATCAGGTGATAATTTATATGCTTTTACTTGTTCCTTTCCTGTCTGAGATCTATCTCCTATTCTTCTAGCATTTGGTGGAGGACACTCTACTGACTCAGCAGTAGTGGGTGGTGTCTCTGGTGGTGTTACATCAGGTGTAGGTGGTGTAGGTTGTTCACTTGTGTCTACTGGTGGTGCTTCTGGTTGTTCTGTTATTACTGTTTCCCATGTTAAATCCTCTCGTTCATAGTCAGGCGGTTCGTAGTAAGGAAGACCGCCATCACATAATACAATATTACCTTTGGGGTCGTCATTTACTAGTGCCTTGTTGTTATTGCCTTCCTTCCGACTGGAATTCTCTCGACTTATCTTCACGCAACCAGGCATATCCACGATTGGAGCTCCAATCAGAATAGTTGCAGGTGGATGCACTGGTATTGATGATGGTGGAGTAAATAACCATATTCGAGTATCAGATACACCGATTGGTTGTACCTGATTAAAAGGAATACTTACACCATTTAAGTTAATATAGGGAATTGACATATTAATGCTATGCTCAAAGAACCCCAGAATATTCTAGGGATATGTTTCAGAGGGATTGTCGGTCGTGATTGATAGACCTTCATAACTTGACCGTAATTCATTTTTGTTTACCGTTGCTTGGGTAGAGGGATTTAATTCGTTTTTGTCTATCTTCTTCTCTCTTTCTTCTTCTTTCAACTGCTTCATCCCACCATGTTACTGGCCACCTTTGAAGTTTCAAAGCAGCGATCCATAATTTTTTTCTAGGTAGATGAAGTCTCATCTTTCTTTGCTCCTTCTTCGTCTGAATCGTTCATCTATTTTTTTCTTACCCCAGTACAGTCCTATCAACCATGCTGTAAATATAGCACCCTCAACCCATCCTAGAGTTTCCCATGCCCATTTTAAAAATTCCCAGAAATTCATTGTTTTAAGATAGTACCTTTGACTGGTCCTGATGTCTCAGGCCAAGCATTTTTTAATTGTATGAAAACTTCTTCTGCGACAACTTGCCTTATTTGTTCAATTTGTGCTTCTTGTCTCTTTGCAGGTCCGTCATTAATGTTGTCAATTACTTGACCACCACCAACGATTGCACCTGTCCCAACGACTGCTGCTGCTGAACTATAAGTTGCTATCTTTTGAAGATCCATAATATTATTATATCATATGTATTTAGACTAGGCTAAATAACTGAAGCACACTGTATCTACTGGTAGTGAGATGCCATTAAATAAGCTAGAGAATTTTATTAAGAATACCGAGGGTAGAATCCTTTATGTAAATCCAAATGATTTGGATTCTACAGATAGTATTACTAATCAGGGTAACTCCTTAACAAAACCTTTCAAAACAATTCAAAGAGCTCTTATAGAGTCAGCAAGATTTTCGTATCAGTCAGGTATTGATAATGATGATACTGATAAGACAACGATCCTAATTTATCCAGGCGAGCATGTAATTGATAATAGACCAGGTTTTGCAATCAAACCAGACCCTACAGATACTACGAGAGCATTGTCAGTTTCTCCTACAGGTGGAGAGTCATTAGCATCAAATACTTTTGGTTTAAGTCTTACAAGTGAATTTGATCTAACAGTAGAAAATAATGTATTATATAAATTTAACTCTGTTTATGGAGGCACAATAGTACCAAGAGGTACTTCCATAGTTGGTATGGATCTTAGAAAGACAAAGATAAGACCATTATATGTACCAAACCCAACTGATGATGATGTACCCAAGTCTGCTATCTTCAGAATTACTGGTAGTTGTTACTTCTGGCAGTTCTCATTCTTTGATGGAGATGAAAATAGTTTAGTATATACTGACCACCAACAGTTTAACGAGGCAAATCAATCAAAACCAACATTCTCTCACCATAAACTCACCTGTTTTGAATATGCAGATGGTGTTAATGATGTAGAGGGATATGTAACTGACCTTAGTATGTACTATTACAAACTAAGTTATGCATATCAAGAACCAACTGGTAGAGCAGTTAACTATGAGTATCCTAATTTCTTAGGAGATTTTGATAAGGTAAGGCCAGAATATGAGATAGTTGGTGCATTAGGAAACGACCCACTTATAGTATCATCTATCATAGCAGGTGATGGTACAACTGCAACAACTCAGGTAACTGTCACTACACAGACACCTCATGGATTAGTTACAGGTACACCAATTAAGATGAGTGGTGTAAATGTTACACCTTACAATATATCAACAACAGTTCAGAGTGTAGAATCAGACACAGTATTTACATATCTAATACCTGATGTCCCTGCTAACTTACCTGCTACTCCTACAAATATTAGTGCAGCAAGAGTAACTATTGAATCAGATACTGTTAAAGGTGCATCACCTTATATCTTCAACTGTTCATTGAGATCAGTATATGGTATGAATGGTATGAAAGCAGATGGTGGTAAGGCAGATGGTTTCAGATCAATGGTTGTAGCACAGTTTACTGGTATATCACTACAAAAAGATGATAGAGCATTTGTAAAATATAATAAAGAGAGTCGTCAATACGAAGGAATATCATATTCTAAAACAACTGGAGCTACACTAGCAGCAGAATCTAGTTCTACTGACCCTAACACAGTATATCACTTAGATAGTGGTGCTATCTATCGTAAGGGTTGGGAACAAAACCATGTAGAAATGGATAATGATGCAGTCATGCAGATTGTATCTGTGTTTGCTATTGGTTATAATGGTCATATTAAAGGGTCAGGTGGGTCAGACGCATCAATTACTAACTCTAACTCTAACTTTGGACAACATGCTCTAATTGCAGGTGGATTTAGACCAGATGCTTTCCCAAGAGATGACCAAGGATATATTACACACATTGTTTCTCCTGAGTGGGTTCCTACTTATGAGGAAGATAGAGATAAAATATCATATTTCCAGTTAGATGTAGATAAAACACAACAGGCAGGTATATCATCACACTTATATCTCTCTGGATTTAACAGAGAAGATGTACCACCTCTACCATTAACACAGGGTTACAGATTAGGTGCAAACTTAAATGAAGAGTTATATGTATCCATAGGTGGAACTGAATATGGATCTCCAGTTTACATGACAGAGAATGTAACAACTGGTGTTCAAACTGCAAGTATTGGTATCAATTCACATCAAGGAACTAAATTTAGTCCTGCAGGTGTACCCAATACTAATTTTGAACTAGCAATCAATGATATTGGTATTCAAAATGGAGAGACTATTCGTATTCTTAGTGATGATGGAGACTTACCAGAGGGATTAGAACCAAATAGAGTTTACTATGCCATCAAACCTACACCGACTGCATTAAAATTAGCAAGCACACTATCAAATGCTGTTAATAATATTCCGATATCAGTCTATGGTGGTAGTGATTTAAGAGTAGAAAGTAGAGTTAGTGATAAGAAACCTAATGATATAGGACACCCAGTTCAGTTTGATGATACACAAAAGAATTGGTATGTATTGACTAATACTGGATCAGAGTTATATAACCAACTTCTCACCAATGATTATGTTAAAGATAATCAGGAAACAGATGCATCATACTTCAAGAGATATGAAGATCGTAGAGGTATTGATAACAAATTATATAAAGTTCGCTATGTAATTCCAAAAGAAGCAGATAATTCCAGAGATCCTGTAGATGGATTTGTCTTACAACCCTCTAGTCAAACTGGATTTGCAAAAACATCTGATGCAACTGCTACATCAATCACTTCTGCAGATAATAATTTCAAGAGAAATTACGGGTTTATTGCTACATGTAGTGAGGTAGGAAATACTGTAACAGTCAGAGCAGAACTACCACATAATGTCAAGGTAGGACAACTTGTATATACTGAGAATATTCTTGATAGTAACAACCCAACAGGTGCAGATAAGAGAGGATATAATGGATTCTACAGAGTAACTGCAGTTCCAAATAATATGGAGTTCCAGTATGCTAATACAGATGTAGATGGGGACGCAAAGAATACAGGTAATTTCATAGACAATACTGCAGACAGAGGATTAAGTTTACCTAGATTTACTGTTAAGGATAATATGGGTAACTTTGATGTCTATAGATCTACAGTACTGAAACCTTATGTCAAAGATGAGACTGATGGTGTATATCTATTAGAAGTCTTAGCATCTGATTACACACCACCTGGCGAATTTACGGATCAGAATTATAGTCAACAGGTTAGTGACTTCTATCCACAGTTAGATAGAGATAATGTAAGAAAGAATCCACCTGCTATGAAATCATTTGCTAGGAGAGCTCCTCTTGGTAAGGTAGATTCTAACAACATACTTAACTCATCAACCAGAGAAGCAATAGATAAATTCTCACAAAACTTTGGTGTTGGTCTTGCTGTTTCTAGTGTTACTCCCGTATCAGCAGGAGTTGTAACAGTTCAACTATCAAATCAACATGATTTCAACGGGATAAAAGAGTATGAAAATCTATCACCATTTAGTAGTGGTGCAGGATTTGCTGTTACAGACAAATTTAATGTAAGATTGTTAGATGGATCACAAAATTGGAATGGTGCAACAGCACATATAAAAGTTGGTGTTGGTTCTACTTCCATAACTTATTTTAAATTACAGTCACCTGGCTCTGGTTATGTTGGTGGAGAGACACTATTCCCTGAGAACTTTGCAGGTGCATCTATAGGAGTTCCGACATCAGGTATCATCAATAATGTCAATGATACAATACAAGTAACTGGTGTAGGTAAAACAGATGATGGATATTTCAGAATATTATCATTCCCAAGTTCAAGTAGTATTGCTATCGCAGCTACATCTGGAGATCCCACAATAATTCCTCATAACTCAGCATCTGGACAATATATCTTTAAATCAGGTCCTTCCGTTGCAATAGCATCTACTCACTTTGATGTTACCACAGGATTGACAACATTTACTACATCTACACCTCACAATATTAGAAGAGGAGGACAGTTTAGAGTAGTAGATCAGAACAATAATAAGGTAGGAGATTTCTATAGTAATACCATTGCAAGTCCTACTGAATTTACATCAACTACAGTCACAGATCCAATATTTGTAGCAGGGTACAGAATACTACCACATGCTTTCTCTGATAATAATCAGACAGTTGATGTTAAGGAAGCAATAGGTTCTAGATATTTCAATCTTTATGGTGGTGATAGTGTAGGATTAAAAACTGATATTACTGTCACTCAAACTGTGATCCCTGTTCAACATGCTAGTGGTATTGGTACTGCAAATAGATTTGAATTAGGAGATTATCTTGAAGTCAATGAAGAGATTGTAAGAGTTGCTGCTACAGGATTAACTGGATCAGGAAATGACTCACTTACTGTTCTCAGAGGTCAGTTAGGAACAGTTCCTAAGACTCATGTGATTGGCACTCCAATGCGGAAGATAAGAACTCTGGCAGTGGAGGGTAGAAGACCCTCGATACTTAGAGCATCAGGTCACACATTTGAATATCTTGGTTATGGTCCTGGTAACTATTCAACTGGTCTACCACAAGTCCAGAACAGAACTCTTACTGAGACTGAGGAATACCTAGCACAGTCACAAAATAGAGGTGGTGGTACTAATGTATACACTGGTCTTAACAACAGAGGAGACTTCTTTATTGGTAATAAGAAGATTAACTCTGCTACAGGACAGGAAAAATCATTTGATATTCCTATCCCAAGTATAACAGGAGAAGACCCCTCTGCAAACTCTGTCGTCTTTGATGAAGTTACAGTTAAACAGAGACTTAATGTTGAGGGTGGTACTGGTCAAAACATACTATCACAACTTGATGGTCCTGTTACTATGACCAATGATGTTTCTATGACTGGTAAGGTAGTATCTAGTGGAACTATCGAGCTAGCAGGAGACATTGACTTCTCTGGTTCATTCCCTAATGGTGCTGCTATCAACAATGTTCTTGTTGGTGTTGGTACTAATAAGAATGAGATTACAACTAAAACACTTCAAGGTGACTTAATTTTAAATGCTGCACCAGGTTTTAGAGTTGCAATCGCAACTGAAACTCAGTATGATGCACCTGTAACATATAATCAGTTAGTTCAAAATACTGGATTTACAACATTCGCAGGAGATGTCTATTTCGCAGGTGCAGGTGCTACATTCTGTGGAGGACCTTTACATGTCTGTGATGACATTGTTGCTTTCTATGGTCAATCATCTGATATATCATTGAAAGAGAATATATCTACACTAGATAATCCTCTTGCTAAAGTTATGCAAATTCGTGGTACTGAATATGATTGGAAAGAAGGTAACAAGAACTATTCTGGACATGACATTGGTGTGATAGCACAAGATATTGAAAAGGTTTTACCAGAAGCAGTATCTACAAAACCTGATGGCACAAAAGGTGTCCACTATAATAAACTAATACCTCTACTCATAGAGGCAGTCAAAGATCTTTCAAATAAGATTGATGACATTAAAGATAAATAACTCACAGGGTTTTACCTACAAAAGATAATGCCAAGCAATTATAAAACTGTCATAAATTTCAGAGATGGTATTCAAGTTGATACTGATGACCTGATCTCTAATAATGGTCTGGTAGGTATTGGTAGTACCATACCTAGACAGCAGTTAGATGTCCGTGGAAATGTAATAGTATCAGAGAACTCAGAATTTAATAATGTAAAAGTTACAGGTATTACTTCATTCCAGAATGATGTTGCTGTTAGCAGTGGATCTTCAGTAGGTATTGGAACTTCAGTTCCAGAAGCAGCGTTTCAAGTTGGTGTTGGAACTACAGGATTTACAGTAAGTGAGACAGGTGTAGTAAACGCAGTAGAATATTACGGTTCTGGTGCAAATTTAACAAATATTCCCGCATCAGTTTGGACAAATCCTGGTGCAGGTAATACTATTTTTACATTAAAAGATGTAGGAATTGGAACTGAACAACCTAGAGGTGGTGCAGATTTTGGTGTAGGATTTGAAATATTAATGGATGCTGAGAGTGGTATCGGTACATTTGAAGGTATAGTAACAAAAAATATTACAGTATTAAATCAAACAGGTGCAGGTCAGGGTAATGTAGAGGCAGAAGTTGGTACATTCTCAACTATAACTGCAACCAGTAATATTACAGGATCATTGATTGGTAATGCTGATACTGCTACACTCGCAACCAACTCACAGGGATTAACTGGTACACCTGATATAACTGTTAATAGTATTGTATCTGGAGGTGGAACATTCTCCAACCTTACAGAGTTTGATGCTATACAAGTGTCAGGTGGAATCACAGCAAGTAATGGTATTATTACTGCAACCACATTTAGTGGAACTGCAACTACATCATTAAACGCATCAATAGCTTATGCCATAGGTGGAGATCCAGATATACAAGTAGATTCTGTTGACATCAATGGTACAGCACCCACATTCCTCAGAGGTGCAGGGGTCAGCACAGTAGGAGAAGATTTAAGAGTTGGAAATTTCTTAGGTGTAGGTAATACTATATCTGCTGTTGGTGATGCAGGTGGATTTATTGGTACAGTTAGAGTGCATAATGGTGATCTAATATTAGGTGGAAGTATATCAATCGGTGGTAGTTTAGTAGGTTCTGTTGAACTAGGTTCTACACAAAATATCAATGTACTTAATGTTGGTGCAGGTCTATCTGTCGCAGGTATATCGACATTCCAAGGAACTGTTACAGGTGGTGCTGACTTTAATGTTACTGGAACTGTAACCGCAGGAGAATTAGATGCAACTGATAGTTCAAATATTGGTGGAGGACAGACTATTGGTAGTGGTCTAGTTGTTGGTAATACTGTTGCAGGGTCAGATATAAGAGTATTAAATGGTGGTGGACTAATTATAGGATCAGGAATTACTATGAATGGTTCTATCACTGGTGCTGATGCTATCACAGCGTCTGGTGCTATTAGTGGAGGTAATATATCAGGTGCAAATATAGTTGGAACTAACTTAAATGTTGCAGGTATTTCTACATTAGGTTCTGCAAACTGTAGTAATTTATCAATAGCAGGTGGATTAAATGTAACGGGTATTGGAACTATATCAACGGGTCAGATTAAAATTGATGGTCTTACAGGTGTTGTATCTGCTGTTGGATATAGAGCATCAGGTGTTAGCACATTTACTGATTTATTGATAACAGGTGGACAGAACACTAGAATGTTTAGTCAATATGTCGGAGTTAATACTGGGGTTCGTAAAATTACTGATGGTGTTGAAATATATCGTACACAGTCAGAATTGTTCATGGATGCATACTCTCAGGGTATAGGTATCGGAACAACATCTGGAGACAGATTGATGAACAGTAAGTTATATGTTGGATATGGTAGAAACGGAAATGCTTTATTAGATTCAGTAAGTATATTTGAGAGTGGTAGTATTGGTATTGGTACAACAGCAGTTGAAGCTACAAATCAGGGAGTAGAAGGTGTAGACATCTATAGAAATATTAGATTATTTGGAAATCACACTGGTATGGGTGGCACTGTGGGTGTTGCTACAAATGTGATTCAAGTTGGATTCAACACTACTCAACCTGGTGGTGCATTAGATATGAGATCAGCAGGAGCTCCACTATGTTTACCAGTATGCGAAGGAAATACAGATAATAGTGGTATGTCATTCTTCCATAGTGATGGAGATCATATTGGTAATATATGGTTCAGTAAGCATGATATGAAACTTAGAGTTGCTATGGGTCAGGGCAGTGCTAACTTCATTGGTATGGTGTCAGAAACATATGGTAAGACACTTAATGACTGGATGGCGATTAGAGGATTCAAAGGTCCGATTTTTGAGAGTGAGCAAAGCAAAACAAACCAGACACCAACATTCCCAGTAGATGAACCAGTTGGTTGGACAACTTCCAACATGGGTTATTTTTCTCCTACACATCAAATACAGGTCTATTGTGCAGATGACCAGTGGAGATCATTAGTAGGTAGTGCAACTACTGGTTACGAAATAATTACAGTAGGAAATACTGCGGTTCTAAATTTAGTAGGGGTAGGTTCTATTGTATTAGGTTCATTCAGTTAAAGTTATGGCAGCACCTGATTGGTCAAATACTACACAACAATTATTAAAGACATCACAGTATCCAAATAATACTGAGTTTTCGTTTGGTACTATCAGGGCAGCGATAGGAGATACATCAAAACCTATTTCTGCGTCAGAATTGTATAGAGTTACAGATATAGATGCACCATATAATTACCCTGCACACCCAACAGCATCTACACCACATCTACCATATATTTTAGATGCTGTAGAGAATGTTGGAGTGCCTACAAGTGGTGCTATATCTCCTCAAGATGTAAAGAATATAATAAAAGAGTATGTTATAGAACAAGACCCAAATGCAACTGAAGTACAATTTGATGCAGGTACATTAGTAGGTTCTGGATATACTGTCTCAAATGTAAACTGGGGAAATAATCTCAATAGAAATATTACCAAATATCTTAAAATTAGAGGTAGAGTAGTTAGTCCTGATACTTCAACCCCTGCTGTATCCATAGCTAGTTCTGCATCATCTAATCTTAATCTATTTGTTAATAATTCCCCTGCAGGTATGGGTATCATGGCAGCAGGTGGTGTTAAAGGCACTGGATCAGGAACTGATGGTGGTCATGCCATATCAATAACAAATCCCTCTGCACCTGCATCAAGGGTTGTATTTGTAGAGTGTGAAGGAACAACCTCTAAAATATGGGCAGGAGGTGGTGGAGGTTTTGATGGTATAGATGGAGTAGATGGTGTTGATGGAAGTAATAATGTGTCACCAGGTCAGGCAGGTGTTGATGGTCAACCTGGTGTTGATGGTCAAGATGGTACACCAGGTCAACCAGGTAGCTCAGGTCAAGATGGAATAGATGGCACACCAGGTTCATCTGGTCAACCAGGTCAACCAGGTCAGCAAACATGGATATCATATAACTGGCAAAGAGTTACTACTACAGTACAACAAACTATTCTATCTTATACTCAAAACACATCAAGACGCAGAGAGTGGTGGTCAAGGTATCCTAGTAACCAGAGTACTACACAAGCAACACAACAAACTGCAAATGCTCAACAGTCACAGCAATATGCTATTAATAATCGTGTTGCTATGGCAGGTGGTCTTGGTGGACAAGGTGGCACTGGTGGAGGAAAAGGTGCAGGGGGTGGAGCAGGTGTTGGTGGACAAGGAGGAAGCAAAGGTTTACATGGTGATGGTGGACAAGGTGGTTTAGCTGGACAAGGAGGTTATAATGGAGTTAAGGGTGTTAAAGGGTTAGCAGGTTCTGGTAGTGCAGGTAGAGGTTGGAATAATCTAACTGGAACTCTAAATTCCTCTGGTGGTCAACCTGGCACACAGGGGACACCTGGTGGTGCAGGGACACCTGGCACACCTGGTACTGCAGCAACTCAAGCAACTCAAGGGACACCAGGTCAACCAGGTACACCTGGTGGTTCTGGCACTCAAGGAAATCCTGGTTCAGCAGGACAACCAGGTCAACCTAAACAAGGTGGTGCAGCTACAGATGGTCAACCAGGTCAACCAGGTACACCTGGCACACCTGGTACAGATGGTACAGATGGTGGTGATGGGACACCTGGTACACCTGGTACACCTGGTCAACCTGGTACACCTGGCACACCTGGTGGAGATGGACAACCTGGCACACCTGGTACACCTGGTCAACCTGGTGTTGCAGGTGGAGACTGGGGTAAGACGAATCCTGGTGGAGGTGCTGCAGGTAGAGCTGTGTCTGGTACACCTTATCAAGTTATCCCAAATGGAGGAGACATTCGAGTGATCTACTAAATTACATTATGGCATATTATCCTATATTACCATCTCCCACATATGATGAGTGTGACTATGCAACTTGGGAGGGTGGATTCACATCTGACGAGTGTAACAGAATTATTGAACTTGGAGAATTATCTGATGCAATAAATTCTACAGTTGGTGCAGATGAATCAAGTCAAAAAGAAAATACAGAAATAAGAAAGTCTTTAAACTCATGGATAGGACTGAATAAAGATACTGAATGGATATATCAAAGGTTAGGAAATATATGTAGAAGTCTAAATGGATTACATTGGAGATTCGATATATCAGGATTTGCTGAAGATTTGCAATATACAAGATATAATTCTGATGGTTGTTTTTATGGTTGGCATATAGATAATGGTGTAAAGGGTTCTGAATACCCACAACGAAAATTAAGTATCACTCTACAGTTATCAGATGCATCTGAATACGAGGGTGGTGACTTTCAAATTCACTCTAGTAAACTTTCAACACTTCCAAAAGAAAAGGGTCTAGTAATTGCGTTTCCTAGTTACTCATTACATCAGGTCACACCTGTTACAAAAGGAAGTAGAAAAAGTCTGGTAGTATGGTTATGTGGAAAACCATTTCAATAACTGTCACAAGTGGACTCACACAAAGGGTATAAAATTTGCTATAATAGAGGTATGAAAAACACACATCTCGAACACTTAGAAGATAATATTCTCAATGGTTCTCCTAAAGAAACCATAGATTTTCTCAAGTCCTTTGGTCATATGCTGACTGGCAAGAAGTCTAACCTAAAGATAAGTACCAAGTGGGATGGTTCACCTGCTATCGTGTGTGGTATTGACCCACAGACTGATAGATTCTTTGTTGGTACTAAATCAGTATTCAATAAGTTCAATCCTAAAGTTTGTTATACAGAGACAGACATAGATTTATATTATTTTGCACCAGAAGATGAACAGTTAGCAAATAAACTTAAAATATGTCTTAAGTATCTACCTACACTAGGTATCAGGGGTATGGTTCAAGGAGACTTGTTATTCACTAATGATACACAATATGCAAATTTAGATGGAGAAAGATATATTACATTTACACCTAATGCTATTACCTATGCAGTTCCCGTTGACTCTCTCAAGGGCATCAGTATCACAGAGGCAGAGTTAGGTATAGTATTTCATACAGTTTACTTAGGAGACACCATACAGACCTCTACAGCAGGGGTAAATGCTAAATTAAAGATACCTAGCACAAAAGAATGTTATGTTGCAGATGCTAATTTTGTAGATGAGTCAGGTATTACTAAGTTCAATGTTCGTGATAGTGCTAAGTACACTGCTCTTATCAACAGAGCATCAGGTTCAATTCATAAATCAAAAGAGTTTTTAAAACTTATACATGACTATGGCACATCTAAATTCTTGATGGCAACATTGTTCAAACAGTTTTTCAATGAGAGAATTAGAACAGGTCAAGGTATTGTAGATACCCAGAGAGTTGCAGGAGATTTTGCATTATTCTATGCTAGAAAGATGGACATAGAAATTCTGTCAAAGAAAACAGAAACAACTAAGAGAAAGTATGAGTATATGAAAAAGATGGGTTTGAAATTTATAGAAAAATATCAGTTAGAAATTTATTTTGTTGTTGCTTCTTACATCTCAGTTCGTAGTGCTAAGAAGATGGTATTAAGTCAGTTAAATAAGGTAGATAGAGTAAAAACTTTCGTTAACAAAATTCCTTCACAACCAGAGGGATATGTGGTATCATATAAGGGTACTAACCTAAAATTTGTTGATGATGATTTTAGGCAAGCAAACATCACTGTTGTAAAATCATGGACAAAGTAGCAACATTTAAAGACTTTATTAAGGTTAGAGAATATATCAGACTAAAGTATGATTATTATGCTAGACTAGGTAGGTTCACAGATTTATCTCCAGAGGAAAAAATAGAACATGATGCCTGTTGGAAACTTATCAAAGAACTAAAAGGTTTCATGGATAATGTTGAAGAAAACTTTGAAGATCCTGACGAGTACAAGGACTTATCACTCTTACTTAGTGATAAAGTTATCCCATTTGATATACTTACAACTAAAAAAGATGATGAATGATTACAAATTAATTAAGATGTGTATTAGAATGGTGTTTGAGAAAAGATCTGAAGCATCAGCAGAGGAAATTATAAGAGAAGCAAAAGAACTTTATGACGAGTTGGTGAGTCTATGATTACACCAATAGCACAGAAATTTAAAGTCTTTGATGATTTTATCAGTCCTACTTATCAAGATATCATAGAACAATTATTGCTGAGTTCAAAAATTCCTTGGAACTGGCAGGATTCAATGGATTATAAAACAATGGATAAGAGAGGTGGAGGATATCCACAGTTCGTTGTTGATGTATTTGAAGATGGAAATGTATTTGATACATCACTCTATCACACTATGATAGGTTTAATGAGTAAAGTGGTAGATGATATTTTACCAGACTACAGACCAATAAGGATTAGAGGTATATTACAAACACCAATAAAAGATGACATAATACATTATCCACCACATACAGATACAACTGACTCTGGAGGATTTAGTGCCATATATTATGTTAGTGATGCTACTGGAGATACATTCTTATTTAAAGAGAAAGATATTAATGATGAGATAGGGATAGAAAACAGATTTGAATATAAGTGGGAACCAATAGATCGTATATCTCCAAAGAAAGGTAGATTAATTGTATTTCCATCTAATTTTTATCATGCAGGTTCTCCAACTGAGAGTCAAAGAAGAGTGTTAATAAACTTTAACTTTATGTCATAAATAATTTTATGAGAAAAATTGCAATCGTAGGTGCTACACCTGAGTCATTCATACAATTATCATTATTGGTAATGAACAGAAGGTATGATGGCAAAGAAAAATTCGGTGATGATGAGTTCACCCTAATACATGACCCTGACAAAGTATATCCTTATATGCTGAGTGGGATAGGAGTTGCATTTCAAGAAGTATTAGAGAGAGAAATATTTTTCACTAAAAGATGGTTAGATAAGTATTGTGATGGTGTTGATAGTTGTGGGTACAAGTATATTGGTTGGGGTAATAGAAGAGATAAGAATTTTATGGTGTCAGGTTGTAGCAATACATTTGATATTGAAAAATTTAGACATTATTTTGTACAAGATGGTGGTAAGATATTTGGAAAAAATGTAAAAATAATTCAGCAAAAAATAGATTCATTCTCTGTTACTGATGATAAGTGTCTAATTAATAATAATGAGTATGACTATGTAATAGATTGCACAGAAAAAAATCCATTAGGTTGGGAAATGGATTATATGCAACCTAGTGTGACATTTAGTAATAGTGCAATAATGATAGAGATACCAGAAAAGGGACACTGGAATTATACTATTGAATATGCTGCTAAACATGGTCACATAGTGGGTTTACCATTGCGTGACAGTCAAAGATGGATATACTTATATGATAATACTATTTCTCATGAACTAGAGGTCGTAGAGGATTTTAAAGAGGTATTTCCTAATTTTAAATTTGATGAGACAGTCAATGGTGGACAAAGAACATTCTTTTATAAAGAACACTCATGGATACCACATATATCAAATTATATAATCCACCCTGAGAACAAAAGATATATGCGAAATGGTACTGCATTATTAAACATAGAACCTGCAAGTCCTGGAACCAGTGCAGAGTCAACACATTTTATTGCAGAGCAAATATGTAGATATCTTTATAATGATAATGCTAGAGAAAGAGAAGTGCATGACCATATGTTACAGTTACAATATGGTAGTTATATTATACAAACTTTGCAGTCTTTTTTATCATTTACTTATCAATATGGTTCAAGACATGACACACCATATTGGAATAGAATTAAAGAAGAAGCAACTGAGTACTTAAACAGTCCAATATTCTCACATCCTGGAGCTTTTACAGGAAATGATTTCTTAGATAAAATAGTAAGTGATACATTTACAGAGGAAGATTTTAGAATCGCACATCATTCACAAAATGCTAGTGGAGAATTAATACTACCATATTCTTGGATGAATAATTCAAATATGTTTTATGAGTATTCAATAGGTTTAGGTAGTCCGTATGCACATTTATTATCAACTATGGGGGAGACTGACCCGCCAGAACCATTTGGAACAATAGGGTATGATTGCGTATGAATATAGTAATAGTTGGAGGAGGTACATCTGGATTAGTTACTGCTGCATTGTTCAATGTATTTTGGAAAGATAAAGTAAATATCTCATTATATTATAATCCAGAGAATCAAAGTATAGGTGTAGGAGAGGGAACTACACCTAGTTTTATTGATGTATTTAATGAAACTTTGGGATATAGTACAGAAGATGCTATCAGAGAATTAGATGCAACAATTAAGTTAGGTGTATTGTTTAAAGATTGGATTCCAGATACAGAATACTATCATGGATTTGTGGAAGTTGCGAATGATGAAACAAATAATAGAAGTGATAAGTTATCAAGTAATGTAAGTTCATTTTATTCTATGTTAAATGGACATTATAATGGTGGTATCAATTTTAATGAAGCAACTAATACTATACCTAGTGAATTAGATAAACATGACTTTGCGTTTCATATAACCACAAATAAATTATGTGATTTTCTGTTTAAATATCTCAAGGGTAGAGTAAACATCATAGAAGATAAAATAAGTGATGTGAATACTGATGGTAAAAATATACAGAGTATTATATGTGAAAAGAGTGGAGAAGTAAGTGCAGACTTATTTGTAGATGCAACTGGACTTGATGCTATGTTACTTAACAAGTTAGATGGTGCAGAGTGGGTAGATTTATCCCAGTATTTACCATTAGATAGGGCAATACCACAGAAGATAAAAAATCATAGTGATTTTATTCCAAGTTATACACTAGCAAATGCAACTAAACATGGGTGGATTTGGCAAATCCCGTCACAAAATGAATATGGTACGGGTTATTTGTATTCATCTAAGTTTACTACTGATGAAGAAGCAAAAAATGATTTCAATAATTGGTTAAATATAAATCATTCAGAAAAATTAGATGAAGAACCTAGAATAATTAAATGGAATAGTGGGTATCAAAAAAGAGCATGGATAGGTAATTGTGTAGCAGTAGGTTTATCAGGTGGATTTATTGAACCATTAGAAGCATTAACTCACCAATATCTCACCTTTATGGTAGAAACATTCATGAGTTTAAATTCTACTCTTAAAATGTTAGATTACAATAGAGATAGATTCAATATGGTTCAGAATAGAATATTATTTGACTACACACAGTTTTTAAACTTACATTATTGTACAAATAGAACTGACTCTAAATTCTGGAAACACATGAGAGATAATAAAACTGACTGGGTAAAAACTATGGAGGAGAAGTTACAACATGAATTTTTAGATGTATTTGATACTGATGATATGTTAGATTACTGGGGAAATGATAATTATATACAGGTAATGAAAGGTATCAATTTGTTTAATACCAAAGCAATCAAGGATTATATGTGGTCAAGAAAAAATCCAGAATTATTATATGATGATGCTAAACAGCAACATGACTATATCGAGGATTATAAGAGTAAAACTGTTATGGTAGATCATAAGGAATATCTTGAGACAATAAAAAAATTGTCACACTTACCCTACCTAGTGTAAAAAAATGGATTATAATAGAAACATGGGAGGCATGGGTAAGCGACCCCAGAGGAAAATGCTTTTTAAATCGAACCTCTCCCATATCTTATGAAAATTCCAAAAAGATCAGAAATGGTAGCATCACAAATCGCAGGTAAAAATGCAAAAGTTCAAGGACATGAGTTTGAACATAAACTTGCAGCAACTTTTGACAATATGTTTGGTGGTAAGCATACCGTTGATGGAAGATCGAATACTAAAGTTGATATCAAAGAAGAAACTAGAGATTGGAGATATAGTGTAAAGAGTGTGACAAAAAATCATACTCAGGTAGGTTTATATTCTACTGCAAAGTGGATTAAACATTTTAAATTACAAAATACATTATGTGGACAGTTTCTAACTCAATTCTTTGGTTATCCAAATGAAGAACTAAAGTCTATTGTAAAACAAAAGCACCCTGAGTTAAAATTATCTGATAAAGAAATACATCAAAACAGAGTGTATAAAGATAATATTGATACTAAGGTTTCAGCATCATTTTTAAGATGGATTAATACAAATAAGATGGAAGTCTTTGAAGTAATCGTAGCAAGAGGATTTGAAGGAGAAACAGTTAACAGTCTTATATGGCACACAAAAGGTTCTGAGAGAATAACTGTTATCCCATTAGATACATTAAGAGCAAAAGTAAAAACTGGTAAGTGGACATTAAATAATACTACTGCTGAGTTCAGAACTAAAGATGGAGAGAAACTATTTCATCTACAAATGAAAGGTAGTGGTAAGAAATATAATTCTGGTTATCATGGTATGATGTTTCACATTTACAGATGAAAAAACTATTAAAAAACTTAAAATTAAAAAGATTATTATCAAAATCATTTCCAAATAAAAGAATAACTATTACAGACAATCCTGATGGTTCACAAACTATTTTAATCCTATGAAAGAAGAAATTGCAAGAAGTATTATGTCTGATGAAGCATGGGACATGGTATGGGAAGGACTCAAAGAGTACTGTAAAATAAATGGTATGGCAGAGGATTATATTAAATATGATACTTATTTTAGAAGTCATCTAACAAACAAAAGAGCAGAGACTAGACATAAGTATATCAGGGAGGGCATGGACTCTATAATTAATATGTTTGAAGTTACTGAATACGAGGAGGGAGATACACCAAAATGAGAAATAGAATTAAACTTGGATTA
>Ga0208878_1000130_pt1 | contig 25486 bp, 20 predicted proteins | sample Knorr_S15_td_Sur_FD_185600 | JGI IMG/M metagenome (GOLD analysis project Ga0208878, IMG submission 185600) | Marine microbial communities from Southern Atlantic Ocean transect - Knorr_S15_td_SurfaceA_ad_5m_LV_A (SPAdes) (version 2) | ecosystem: Environmental > Aquatic > Marine > Oceanic | place...
TTAATAGAACCTAATTATGAATTTTCAGCAGAATTTTTTGAATGCAAGCTTAATGATGGTTATACCTTACTAAATCTTGAATCGTTTTTATCAACATTAGTAAGATCAGACTTAGAGCAAAATAACCTCAAATATGATGTTAATGTCTATTTTCCAAAGCCTAATTACGTGAATCAATTTATTATCAACGTCAAAAATTACGCAGATCAGGATATTTATAACTATATTCTTGATAGATTAAGTAGAAGAGGGTTTGATGAAATTGCAGGTTGTAAATTTGATAAGGAAGATTTTTATGGACAAAGTTTATTAGTTAATAAAATTGACATAAATAATCCTGATTATGTCTCTGAAATTTTACGATGTGAATATAACGAGGGATATAACTATGGAACTTTTAGAATTGCAATAGAGAGGCTTGCTTTGGAGATAAAATCATTAAACATATCATATGAAGCTTTATATCTTCATAAAAAAGATAATCCTAATTCTTTCATATGGATAAATAATATATATAAAGAAAATTTTTCTAGTGAGATTAGCTCAAATTGGATTAAAAAACCAATAGCAGAAAATATTAAAAAAGAATTTATTGAAAATGCTAAATGCATCGACGCTAGGGCATATGATGCTTTTCTCATAACTTGAGTATTTATAAAAATAGGGAGCATATTGCTCCCTTTTTTATTATAATTTCCCGACTGTGCGGGTGTGGTGTTAATGGCTAGCACAATAGCCTTCCAAGCTATTGGTACGGGTTCGAATCCCGTCACCCGCTCCATTATCTTCTAATAGCTACTCCAGAAAAATCAACATTGTTACAAGTGAATGCTGCGCCTGTTGTTGAAGGAAGATCACTATTGTTATATTTGTTTTGTGCCATTTCTTTATCAGCACTGTTGGCCCATAAATTTAGCCAAACAAAATCTGGTGCTGGATCAGCTGGTTCAAATTTTGGGTCCAAAAGCCCATACCAATATGAATCACTCCAATTTGTTGAGGCAATATCATTTTTAAAAGTTACTAAGTCTGCCACAGAATAGCCTTCATTGTAGTTACAGAAATTAAAGCTATTAACAAATGAGCCAGTATCATTTTCAACTTTTGGATACTGTCCTATTGTCCAACCAAAAAGATAAACATTATCTAAATCATATTGCATAATGCCATCTATCATGGTGTCCCAATTTGACTGTAAATTTGTAGTCCAATCATCCCAACATGCGTCTCGGCTGCTTTGAGAATCCCAGAGTAAAACCCAAATAAAGTCGTATCCTTCATTCGCAACCTCAGGAGTTAAGATATTTGCACCCATCATGCCATTGCACATAGCATCATCAATCATGCCATTCCATGATCTGATTAACATTGCTAGATTTTCTGCAGAAAACTCTGATCCAGCTTTATGCCAAACATACTCTACTAGAGATGGAGGTGCATCACTTGTTTCAGCCTGATTTTGGTTATCACTTTGAGAGCAAGCACTAATTAAAAATATTGAAGTAAGCAGTAAAGTAAATTTTTTCATATTAATTCATCTAAAAGTAATTTATCTATTTATAACATATTTCTGTTAATAAAAATAAAATTATAAAAAAAAGCAGGCATTTTTTGCCTGCTTTTAAGACCTAGGGGATATGAATGTAAGAGGATATTCAAAGGCCTTCATTTATATGACAAGGTAATTTTTAAATAGTTCATATCTTTTAATAAAAAAATAAATCACAGAACCTAAAATTAAAAATGATCCAAAAGGTATTTCTGTTGAATTTTTTCCTTTCTTCGCAATGTGGAAAATAATTCCAGTTAAAGATGAAATAAATAGAATTGGACCAAGTGAAAATGGACCAAATATACTTCCAATTCCACCGAACAAAATAAAGTCTCCACCCCCAATGCCATTTTCGGTAGAAATTTTTTTATATAAAAAATTTGTAATAAATAAAAAACTATAACCAATTAAAAAGCCTGATAAAGAAAAAGTAATTGGAGATAAGTTAAAAAAAGTAATTGTTTCATCTAAAGAAAAAGAGAAAAAAACATTTCCACTAAATCCTATTAAAAAGATACTTAGATTTATTGATAATGGTAAATACAGGTACTTAAAGTCTAAAAAAAATAAAGTATAAAACCCAATTGAAAGTATGATTAAGTATGCAGAGAAAATTGATAAACCATATGTATAAATGATGCCAATACCTAACAAACAAAAGAAAATTTCTGTTATTGGATAAAAAATAGAAATTTTATGATTACATTTCTTGCACTTTCCTGCTTGAAATATGTATCCAAATATTGGAATAAGATGATATGAATTTATTTGAGATTTGCACTGATCACAATTTGATCTTTCGATAAACAATTTATAAAGTGAAAGATTGTTCTTTGGTGAAAATCTGTAAATCAAGGTAGAAACAAAGCTTCCAATTGATAAAAATAGCATGACAAAAATACATAATTCTAATGACGAAAACTCCATCAGAGTCTTTCCAAAATTATTGTAACTGTATATGTTGTTCAATTTATTTTTTTCTTGTTATGAAATAACAAAAAAGAAGAAGTGCTATCACTGGAACAGCATAGGCTCCAATTATTAATAATTTATCAATCATTTATATTTCCTGAAGCAAAAGCATCTGGTCTTCTAAAATCGCCATAGCCGGTAAAAATACCATCTTTAAACATTATAGTTTGAATGCATGTAAGCGGGTTAGAGACCTTTGTATTATATCCAACATCTTGTAAATAGTTTTTTTGGTCATTGGTTATAGAAAATTCTATCTCCAATCTTTCTGGTTGCCACTGGTGATGAATTCTTTTTGCATATGTAGCTTCTTCTAAATTCATATCAAAATCGATAATATTGAGTATAGATTGAAGAACTGCAGATATTATTCTTGCACCTCCAGGACTTCCAGTAGTAAAAAATAATTTGTTATTTTTCATTACAATTGTGGGTGTCATTGAGCTTAATGGTCTTTTAAAAGGTGCAATTTCATTTGCCTTAGCACCGAGAAGGCCAAATTGATTTGGAATACCTGGAGCAGAAGAAAAATCATCCATTTCATTGTTCATTAAAATGCCAGTACCTTTAATAACTACACCTGATCCAAAAGTTGAATTAAGTGTATAAGTTGAAGAAACAACATTTCCTTTTTTATCTGCAACTGAAAAATGGGTCGTTTCATGACTTTCTTGATCAAAATACTTTCCTGGAGATATTTCAGCAGAGCTCTTTCTTGATCCAATTTTAATATTTTTTGATATATCTTTTGTGTACATCTTACTGGTTAGCTTTTTTATTGGGACCTCATAAAAGTCCGGATCACCTAAATATTTTGAACGATCTGCATAGGCATATTTCATTACTTCTGCGAGAAGATTCATATATGGTCCAGAATTATGCCCAAGAGAATTTAGATCATAGTTTTCAAGAATTTTAAGCATTTGTATTATATGAACACCACCAGATGATGGAGGTCCCATGGTTATAATCTCATTACCTTTATAATTTGATACAAGTGGTTTTCTCCATACTGGCTCATAGTTCTTTAAATCATTTATTGATATCAGGCCACCGTTTTTTTCCATAGCAGATGATATTTTTTTCGCTATTTCGCCTTTGTAAAAACCGTCACGTCCATTCTGAGCAATAATTTCTAATGTTTTAGCTAGATCTTTTTGAATCAGTTTTTTATTTGCAAAATCAGGATAATCTTTCTGAAAGATTTCTTTTGTTTCAGCATAAAACGAAAGTTTTTGATTATATCTAACAAGTACATCATTCATGTATGGAGTAATCTCAAAACCATTTTCAGCATAATAAATTGCATCTTCAAGTAAAGACGACCAAGGTAAAGAGCCAAATTTTTTATGAACTTCCCATAAACCTGCTACTGTTCCAGGAACACCACTCGATAAGTATCCAAAAGTTGATAATCTTTGAGTATTGAAACTACCATCTTCATTTAAATACATATCTCTGTGAGATTTTTCCGGTGCCTTTTCTCTATAATCAATAGAGTAGGGCTGCATAGTCTCATTATCGTACATAACCATAAAGCCACCGCCACCAATATTTCCTGCCCTTGGAAGAACAACCGCTAGTGTAAAAGCTATAGCAATAGATGCATCATAAGCATTACCACCTTTACTTAAGATTTTTTCACCTACTTTGGTTGCTATGAAGTGCTGTGTAGTGACCATACCATTCTTACTGTATGATATTTTTTTTTGTGCAGGTTCATATTTTTTTGAAATTGAATAAATTGGTTCGGTGGAACCAATTTCATAAGTAACTAGAAAAAAACTAGCTAAAATGACTAAGTAATTTTTATTATGCAGTTGCTTCATTAGCAACATTTTTTGCCCATTTATAATTCGCTTTCCCATTCGGAGCACGTTGGACTTCGTCAACAAAGATTACTTTTTTAGGTAATTTATATCCAGCAATGTAATTCCTTGTTGAATTCACAAGTTCATCTTCACTAATGTCCTTGTTTGTTTCTAGTGATACTACTGCAATAACTTTTTGTCCAAATTTTGGATCGTCAACACCAACAACCAGACAATCAAAAACTTCTTCATTTCGTTTTATGGCTTCTTCAACTTCCTCAGGATATATTTTTTCTCCAGCAGAGTTGATGCAATTACTTCCTCTGCCAAGCAATGTGATGGTTCCGTCATCTTCTAATTTTGCATAATCACCAGGAAAGCTATACCTGACTCCATTAATTTCTTTAAAGGTTTCAGCAGATTTTTTCTCATCTTTATAGTAACCAACTGGAACTAATCCACTTGTTCCAATTAGCCCAATTTTTTCTGAACCTGGTTGAAGTATTTCGCCATCATCTGCAATAACAATAACCCCTGGGTTTAATGAAAACTTTGCAGTTTTTGGAGGATTATCTCTGGTTGATACTGAACTACCCATTCCTCCTTCGGTTGATCCCATAGTATCCATTAATTGCATATCATGATGCTTTAGAAGTCCATTTTTTACTTCTTCGCTCCACATGACACCGCTAGAAATAATTATTTTTACTGTACTTAAGTCATATGGTTTACCTTGATCAACAGCTCTATCAAGCGCATCTAACATTGGCTTTGCAAATGCATCTCCAACAATCACAATATTTGAAGTCTGAGTATTTTCGACTTGAGTCCATAATTGATCTGCATCAAACCCAAGATTTCTTGAAGTTATTGCTGTTCCTCCCAAAAGTAGTGGTAAAAATGCACCTAACCACATACCTGTGCCATGCATTAAGGGACAACCAATGAGGCTTTTTATAAAGGTATCGTTTTTCTTAAAATCATGTATTTGCTCTTCTAGATTATTAATATCTTCAGGCACGTCGTAACCCATTGCTTTAAGTGTTCTGAATAGAAAAACTAAAAACTCACCTTGTTTATACATTACTCCTTTAGGCATACCTGTTGTACCGCCGGTGTAGAGCATATAAACAGTTTCTGGATCTCTGTGTATTCTTTCCATTGGAGATGAGTTTTCTAAAAGATCCTCATATTTTAGTGCGTCTGGAAAATGTGATTCAGTACCATCCGCTACTTCAATCCAGGCTTTAATATTTGGTAAAGAATCTGCAATTTCTTTAATTCTTGAGCTGTAACATGCATGATAAAAAACTGCTTCTGAGTCTGAGTTATCTAATAAATAAATAAGCTCTTCTGCAACATACCTATAATTAACGTTTATAGGCACACCACCAATTTTAAAGATTGCATTTTGACCAATTAAATATTCGTTTGAGTTATTTAGATAAAGTCCTGCTTTTGAATTTGCTTTTAATCCTGCATTGGAAAGCGCTGATGCAATTTTGCTTGATCGATCATCATAATCTTTCCATGAGACTATTTCGTCACCACATATTAGAGCATTATTTTCAGGAACAATATCAGATATCATTTCCCATACTGAAGCAAAATCAAGATTCATAGTATCTCCCTCTTAAAAATGTGTACCTATTTACTTAAAAAATTAATATCGCAATAGTTACTTATCTAATAGTAAAATATCGTAAAACTATAATAAAGAAAATTTATGAATGATTCTAATAAATTATTTAACGAAATAACCAACGAACTTACTCAAAAAGGTCAAATTTTTGAGACAAGAGAATATAAAAATAATTTTGGAATAATTACTAATGAATATGCCTCGTTCCCTGATAGTTTAAGAAAATACTTTGACTTTGCTCTTATGCATGGAGATAAAGAGTTTCTGGTGTTTGAGGAAGAGAGATTCACGTTTGCTGAAGCTTTTAAGATTGCAGCAAAATTTGGCAATGCTTTAATAAATGCTGGCATTAAAAAAGGAGATAAAGTTTCTATTTGTATGCAAAATAATCCTGAGTTTATGTTTGCTTACATGGGAATTGTTGGTATTGGTGCGGTTTGCGTTCCGCTAAATTCATGGTGGGTTCCTAATGAGGTGATTTACGGCATAGAACATTCACAATCTAAACTTCTTCTTGCAGATCAAAAAAGATTACAAGGCCTAGAATCTATAAATATTACTAAAATTATATCTAGCTATACGCCTGACGAAAATTTTACAGACTTTAAAGAATTTATTAAAAATGAAAGTGATGAATGGCCAGAGGTAGAAATTTCTAGAGATGATGATGCAACCATATATTACACCTCAGGATCTACGGGTAGGCCAAAAGGTGTCCTTTCAACTCAAAGAGGACTTATATCTTCTATGTTTAGTTGGGCTTTTATGGCTTCGGTTCTTAGTGAAAGAGAAAAAAGATTAGGTAAGGACAGTACTTCATTAGCAAGCGGAGATTCATCAATTTTATTATGTGTACCATTGTTTCACGCAACAGGCAGTCATGTTGCTTTCTTGTTATCTATTCTTGTGGGTAGAAAAGTTGTAATGATGAAGAAATGGGATACAGGCGAAGCTCTCAAGCTAATCGATAACGAAAAAATTACAGACATAACAGGTGTTCCAACCCAGACATGGGAATTACTAAATCATCCAGATAGAGATAGTTATGACTTATCATCCTTAAGAACGCTTGGTGGTGGGGGTGGTCCAAGACCTGCTGAACATGTGAAAGCACTTGATAAAAACTTTAAAGGTCGTCCTGGAATTGGATATGGCTTAACAGAAACAAATGCTCTTGGAACAATGGGTGCTGGCGATGAATACATAAACAATCCTTCATCCGCAGGAAGAGTAGTTCCACCTTTAACTGAAATTAAAATCATCGATGAAAACTGGCAAGAGTTACCTGAAGGTAAAATTGGAGAAGTTGCAATCAGATCTCAGTCGAACATGAAAGGATATTGGAGAAATGATGATGCAACTGCTGAGTGCATCAATTCAGAGGGTTGGTTTAAATCAGGAGATTTAGGTAAGTTTGATGGCCCATTTTTATATATTCTTGACAGGTTAAAGGATATGGTAATCCGAGGTGGTGAAAATATAGCTTGTCCTGAAGTTGAAGGTGCAATCTATGAACATCCTGACGTGCTTGAGGCAAGCGTTTTTGGCATACCTGATGAAAGATTAGGTGAAATTCTATGCAGTTCAATCTGTCTCAGGGAAGGATCAAAATTATCTATCGAATCATTAAATGAATTTTTATCTGATAAATTGGCTGCTTTCAAAATACCTGTAAAAATAAAATTTACTTATAATCCTTTACCAAAAATTGCTTCAGGTAAATTTGATAAACCAACTATGAGACAAAATTTTATTGAAGAATAATTTTTAATTTTTTACTTTTAAAATTTCCAAAAAAAAGTAAAAATACATATCTAAATATTGAGGTTACTTTGAATATATTAGTTATTGAAGATGAACCAGATATAAGAAAAAATCTGGAATACAATCTCTCAAGAGAAGGCTTTACTGTTACTACTTCATCTTCATTGACTGAAGCTGAGTCAATTTTAAATTCAAATAAATTTTCTTTAATTCTTTTAGATCTTATGTTGCCTGACGGATCAGGTCTAGATTTGTGTAAAAAAATGAAATCAAATCCTGAGACAGAAACTATCCCAATAATTATCCTAACAGCTAAAGACGATGAAGTTGATAAAGTGGTTGGTTTTGAATTAGGTGCTGATGATTATGTTACTAAACCCTTTAGTGTTCGAGAATTAATTTTAAGAATTAAAGCTGTATTAAAAAGAGGTCAAAAAAAAGAAGATGTTGTAGAAGTTGGACGTCAATTTGGTGATCTAAGTATTGATGTTGAATCTCACGAAGTTCAAGTTAATAATGAACAGATAGACTTAACAGCTTTAGAGTTTAGATTGTTGAGACAACTTGTTGATCGAAGAGGAAGAGTTCAATCAAGAGATCAGTTGCTAAGCGATGTTTGGGGCTATAGCTCAGAAGTTACTACAAGGACAGTTGATACTCATATAAAACGCCTAAGAGAAAAACTTGGGCCTATGGGTAAATATGTTCAAACTATTAGAGGTGTTGGCTATAAATTTTCAAGATCACCGGAATAGATAGATGGGAATAGGATCCCGATTATTTTTAATTATCTTTGTATCCTTAGGATTAGGTATTTTTGTTTCATACATTATTGCCGAAAGAGATATCACTGATACATTCCAAAAACATATTATTAATGAGTTGCAAAATCAGGCCTCTCTTCTTGCAGAAGTTGTTGATGAAGTTGATTCTATTGGGGATCTTAATGAAGCTGACTCATTAGCTGACAGATTGGGAAGTGCATCAAATTCTAGAGTAACACTGATATTATCTGATGGTAGAGTAATTGGTGACTCAAATGTTGACACTCAAAACATTAATGACTTGGACAATCATGCCAATAGACCTGAGGTTCAAGACGCTTTTTTAAAAGGAAGAGGTTGGTCAATTCGTTATAGCGATACCGTAAAACAACAGCAGATGTATTACGCTATTCTTGATAATAATGATGTGAATCCAAATGTTATTAGAATAGCAGTTCCCTATGTAAATGTTGATTCTGCGATAGGAAGTTTAAATCTTTCTATAATTTTAATTGCCTTGGTTGCTTTTATTGTCACATCAATAGCATCTGGTGTAGCTGCAAATTATGCTTACAGAAGTATTGCAGATTTAGCTGATGCAACTTCAAAAATTGCAGATGCAGATGGAAAGGCTAAAAAGAAAGATTTAAAAGCACTTCCTACTGAGAGGACTGATGAGTTTGGCAACGTTGCTCAAAGTGTTTCACAAATTTCAGAAGAGCTTAAATCCAAAATCAATTTAATCGCCAAACAAAGAGACCAGTTTGGCTCAGTCTTAGATGATTTAGGAGAGGGAATTATAGTTGCTGATATTGGCGGTAAGATCACATATGAAAATGAGCAAGTCTCATTGATCTTAAATAAAAATGAATTAGTTGGGAAAAAAATTACTGACCTTAACATCAAATCACTTAATTATTTATTAAAGAGGGCAAAAAAGAAAAAAAGAGCTGATATTGAGTTTGAAATCGAGCTTAACGATAGGAGCACTAGATGGGTTCTTGCAACAATAAATCAATCAAAAACTACAAAAGAATTTATTTTGGTTGTTCACGACATTACTCAACTAAGAAGATTTAGCTCTATGAGAAGAGATTTTATATCAAATGTGTCTCATGAATTAAGAACGCCTGTAAGCGTTATCATGGCAAATTCTGAAACTCTTGTCGATGGAGCTCTTGAAGACAAAAAACAGGCAAAAGTCTTTGCAAAAGCTATATTGCATAACGCCGAAAGACTTAGCGATATGGTATCTTCTTTACTTGATTTATCTAGAATTGATTATGGAGAGCTAAAACTAAATATTGAAGAACTCCACATAAACGAACATATTGATAAAGCTATAGATTCTATTAAACATCTTGGTAAAAGAAAAAATATATCTATCGAATGCTCTTGCTCTAAAGGAAAAATAGTTTTAGCTGATAAAAATGCTCTTGAAAGAATTTTAAATAACTTAATTGAAAATGCGTTTAAGTATTCTGATACTGAGTCAACAATCAATATCTCTACAAGAAAAGTAAAAGACCATTTAGAAGTTAGTGTAAAAGATAGCGGAAGAGGTATTCCTAATGAAGAACAAGACTTTTTATTTGATAGGTTTTACAGGACTGCTGAAGCTAGAGCAACTGAAGAAAAGGGAAGTGGTCTTGGGCTTGCCATTGTAAAAAATCTTGTAAATAATTTAAATGGTGAGGTTGGGATAAAAAATGCAGTGCCTCATGGATCAATTTTTTGGTTTACCTTGCCTTTAAAAAGTTAATAAGCTTGTAACAATTTTGATGAAATTTGTAACATATTTGTTTTATTAATTTTCCTTAAATACAAAATACAGTAACTTATATATATTTAAATTGAGACATATATTCCATGGAGGAAATTTTATGTTCTCAAAATCTATTAAGAAATCGACTACAGTATTATCTTTCTTTATTCTCGTAGCCTGTGGCGGCGGCGATACAAGTATTGCCTCACCAGGTGAGACCAGTTCATTAAGTGATCCAACTGGTGGTGGAGGAACTGGAGGCGCAAGTAGTAATGTTCGTTCTGGAACATGTCCAGAATCTGAGTTTATAACAAACGGATCTCCTGTTGCTGGAAACACAGTTTGCGCTATTGAAGGTCCTATTACTTCTGATTTGACTCTTACCGATGATGTAATGTACAGAATGCTCGGCAAGGTGGACGTTGGGGTTGACATGGGTGGTGATGGATCAAAAGCTGGTGGTGTTTCTGCAACACTAACAATTCCGGCTGATGCAGTCATACTTGGTAAAGTTTCACAAGATTATTTGGTTGTAAATAGAGGATCTAAAATTATTGCAAACGGAACACAATCTAAACCAATTAGATTTACCCATAACACAGCAATTGAAGGAACTGTGGGAGAGCTTGAAAGAGGTCTATGGGGTGGTCTTGTTATATTAGGCCAGGCTCCAATAAATAAATGTTCAAATGATGTAAGAGGTACTGCAGCATGTGAGAGAGTGGTTGAAGGATCAAGCGCTCTAATGGGTGGAGCAAATAAAAGTGATAATTCAGGTAAATTAAATTTTGTAAGAGTTGAATATGCAGGTTATGAAATTTTTCCAGGAAATGAGTTAAACGGTATAACGTTTGGTGGAGTTGGAGATGCTACTGAAGTAGATTTTGTTCAAGTTCACAATAATCAAGATGATTGTGTTGAGTTTTTTGGTGGAACTGTGAATGTTAAGCATCTAATTTGCTCAAATGCTGGTGATGACAATCTTGATATTGATTGGGGATATCAAGGAAAAATGCAATTTGTAGTAGTTAAACAATCTTCAGATGCAAGTGATCACGTAGTAGAGTCAGATAATACTAATGCAGATAGCTCGGTTGGTTATCTTACAGAGCCAAGATCACGTCCTATGGTCGCAAATTTTACATTTTTAGCTCAAGGTGCTGATGAACCTCTAAAATATAAAGAGGGAGTTTCTGGCATTTACATTAACGGTATTGTAAAAAACAACGTATCTCAAAATCTTATTGAATCTACTAATATTGAGACCATCCAAGATGGAGCTATTACACCCAAAATTCAGCATCACTCAATCTTTATGGATGCCGCAGGTGATACATCTCCATTTAAGGCTGATACATCTGCTAGTGGAGTGACCGCAGAACAATTAGAAGCTTCAATAAATGAAAGAGCAACAGATTTAGTAATTGGAACAAATACTCTTGTTTCAGGATTCTTTTTAGGCGACAACGAGAGCGCAGTTACTTCTGCTTTTGATGTATCAAAAGTTCAGGGCATGTGCGCGGTTGGACCTCATGCAGCTGGCACTCCTACTGACCTATGTCCTACTTATAGTTCAAAAGAAGGAAGGTATATTGTTGACAATTGGTTTTCAGCAACAAACTATATTGGAGCTTTTTCCCCTGGCTCTGATATAGAAAATAACTGGGCTGCCGGTTGGACACTTGGATTATTTACTGATCCAGAGTGCCCAGCAGGCACCCTGGAGTCTGAAGTTCTTTTAGGTAGAAAAGTATGCAGCATTTCTGGAGTTGTAACGGAAGATCTTACTCTTGTTGCAGGTAATTACTACAAACTTGATGGCAAAGTTGCTGTTGGAGTCGATATGGGTTCAGATGGAACTAAGTCCGATGGAGACAGCGCCACATTAACAATTGAACCAGGAGTAACAGTTTTTGGTGAGTCTGGAAATGACTACCTTGTTGTAACAAGAGGCTCTAAATTAAATGCGGTTGGAACATCATCTGCACCAATAATAATGACTGGAAGACAAGATATTCTTGGAGAGGCTGATATTGTCAATACAAGAGGTCTTTGGGGTGGTTTAGTTCTACTTGGAAAGGCGCCAATTAATAAATGTTCATATTCAACTTCTGGAACCGCTACTTCAGCTGGAGTGAGAGTTAATCCATGTGAGAAAGATGTTGAAGGCTCAGTAGGTGATACTATGGGTGGAGAAACACCGACTGATAGCAGCGGTAATCTAAAATATCTTAGAGTTCAATATGCTGGCTATGAAGTTTTTCCTGGTAATGAGTTAAACGGTATTACTTTTGGTGGTGTTGGCAGTGGAACAGATGTTTCATATATTCAAGTCCATAACAACGCTGATGATTGTGTTGAATTTTTTGGTGGAACTGTTGATGTTAAGTATCTCGTTTGCACAGGTGCTGATGACGATAACTTAGATATAGACTGGGGTTATCAAGGTAGACTTCAATATGTAATTGTCCAACAATCTAATGACAAAGGCGATCATATTGTAGAGTCTGACAATACTAATGCTGACAAGGCAGTTGGCTACTTAACTGAACCAAGATCTAATGCAGTTGTTTCAAACTTTACTTTCATTTCAAAAGGATTTGATGATGTTTTCAAGCTTAAGGAAGGTGTTTCAGGTCAATATTTAAATGGAGTAGCAATAGTAAATAATGCTGTTACTGGAAAAACAACTAATTGTATTGAAACAACATACCTGGAAACAGTTCAAGCAGGCGCAGTTACACCTACATTCTCAATGAATTCAGTTGCAATGGATTGTCCTGGTTACATAAAAACAGATTCATCGGCAGGTGGTGCAACCATTGCACAGGTGGATGCGATTGTAAAAGCAGGATCAAATAATCTTTATGGTGCTAGTTCAGGTGGAGGAACATATGTAAATACTCTGACTGGAGTCGTTAATGGAACTGCAGAGTCTTCGGCAACCGTAACTTCCATTCCAGATGAATATAATTCTGATAGCTGGTTTACAACGCCTACTTACATAGGAGCAGTAAGTGGTGCAACTGATACTTGGTATAAGAACTGGACGTTATCTGGAACTATAGAAGTCCAATAAGACTAATTTAATAAATATTTATTGGAGATAATATGAAATCAGAAATAAAGAAAGAGACCCAAAAAAGCTTTTTAGTATTTAGTTTAATATTATTATCGACTTTGGTGATCTCTCAAGAGGTCGAGGAAGTTGTCGTGAGTGGATCATTTATACCTGATGAAAAAAGAAATACTTCTGAAATATCAGCCATTCTTGACTCCTCTGATATAGAAAGGACTGGTGATGATAATATAGCAGTTGCTTTAACTAGGCTTACAGGATTAAGTTTAGTTCGTGGAAAATACGTATATGTTAGAGGACTAGGTGAAAGATACTCTGCGGCTACTATTAATGGATCTGGATTACCAAGCCCAGAGCCACTTAAAAGGGTTGTACCATTAGACTTGTTTCCAACTCAAATTATAGAATCATCTGTTGTTCAGAAAACATATTCTGCTGATATGCCTGGTGAATTTGGTGGCGGCATTATTGAAATTAATACAAAAGCTGTGCCTTCTGAGAGAATTCTCGATATTTCTTTTTCATCTGGTTATAACGATGCAACATCACTGGATGATGGACTTCTATACGATGGAGGTAAAGACGATAAATATGGTTATGATGATGGAACAAGAGACTTTCCTCAATTTATTAAAAATGCCATCAAAACAAATAGAAAACTAGATAGATCCAATTTCAAAACTTATCAATTAGCTAATGCTGGGAGAGAGTTTGAAAACTCCAAGCTGTGGATTATTCAAGAGGGCGAAGTGCCCCTTGATAACTCTTTTAACTTTACTTTTGGTAATGAACTAGATATCGGTATTAAAGATTTACTTGATGATAATTCAGCTTCAATTGGTGTGTTATTAACAGCTGGAATGAAAAGTTCATGGGATACTAAAGATGGTATAAGACAAACCGGTGACATACAGAGCCAAGGAGATGGCACATCTGTTGTAATTAGATCAAATGATAAGACATTTAAGTCAACAACAAATGATGTCACTTCATATATGATGAGTGTATTTGGTATAGAAACAGACGTTTCAGAAATTAAATATACTGGAATGTATATAAATAAAGGAACGAAAGAGGCAAGAATTCTTCAGGGTTATGATTCATCTGATTCTGGAAATGTTCGTGAAGATTTTACTGAATTTTTTGAAAGAACTTTACGAAATCACCAATTAAATTATTCATACTTATTCAATAACAACATGGAGCTTGATATAAGATTAACCAGAGGTGATGCATCAAGATATGCACCATATGAAAGAACTGTTTTCTATGAAGATACAGACGACAGGGGTTTTTGGCAATATGATGTAAACACCGGTAGAAATCAAACTCAGTTTAGTTTTGTTGATGATGAAAATGAAAATATAGGATTTGATCTCACTATTCCAGTAGAAATCGATAACCAGGAACTCCTTTTTAAGGTTGGAATTGATAAATCTAATAACAATCGTAATGCTCAAGTGAGGAGTTATAGATTTTTAGCAGAGGGTGGACCAATACCACCTGATGGTCTTGATAATAGAATTGATTATATTTTTGAAGATAAAAACTTTGATCCCTCTAGATTAATTGTAATAGAAAATACTGCCGCTTCTTCTCCAGCAGGATACCTTGGTGTTATGGATATATCTGCAGCTTATGTAACTGTTGATGCTTATCTCAACGACAATTTTAGACTTGCAGCTGGCTTGAGAAATGAAAGTAGTGAGCAGATAGTTAACACTTATGATGTTTTTCAACCAGTTGATACAAATATAGAGAAATTAATCGATGAAGACTATAACTTACCTTCATTCACATTAACTTATTTACCTGATTTTGATGAAAACCTTCAAATAAGATTAGGAATGTCAAAAACTATTGCAAGGCCAACATTTAGAGAGCTCTCACCAACATTATTTATTGATGTTGATACTGACAGAGTTATATCTGGATCATTATTTCTTGAAAATTCTGAAATAGACAACATTGATCTAAGGTTTGAATATTATTGGGGATTTAATCAGTTTTTGACTGCAGGTTTATTTATAAAAGATATTACCAAACCAATTGAAGAAGTGGTTAATGAATCTGGTGATCTTATTATTACATCTTATCAAAATGTTCCTTCTGCTGAACTAACTGGTTTTGAGATTGAATACGAAAGAGTTTTTGAAGATCTGCTACCAGATTCAGATTGGGGAAGTACAAAAGAATTTGTCATAAAAGTTAATTTTACGGCTACAGATTCAGAAGTTTTAGTTAATCAAGGTGATACTTATATTAATCCACAAGGATCCACTATAGATGCTAACTCTCTTTTTGCTAATGGTCGTGATAAAAGATTACAAGGTCAATCAGAGGAAATAGCAAACCTTCAGATTGGATGGGATGATTTACAAAATGGATCTCAGGGTACTCTCATAGTAAATTACGTAAGTGATAGAGTAAGAGCAAGAGGTATTGATGTTCTGCCTGATATATATGAAGAACCTCCATTATTAGTTGATTTTGTTTACTCTAAGGCTATAAATTTAGACAGCCTTGAAAATGATCTCAAAATTTCTTTTGAATTAAGAAATATACTTGACGAAGAATATTATGCTGCTATGGCAGATACTGTAATTTATGACCAATATAATCTTGGCACTTCATTATCATTAGGTTTTAAATTAAGTTTTTAATTTATATATTACTAAAATGAGCTACACTTAGTAGCTCATTTTAATTATGAATTTTATTAGATTTAAACAAATAGCAATAACAATTTTGGCTATTCCTGCCCTTTATTTTATATTCCTTTTATTTCTTTCTTTCATTAATAAACCAGTTATTAAAAATATAAATGTGCCAGATATGACAAATTTTGAATTTAAAACTAATCAAAATGATATCAGGGATAACTATAACCAAATTGAAAGTCCCTTAACTTTTGATTATGAATTAATAGGTTATAGAGCAGGATCAAATAATTCTTCTGTAATTTTAAAAAAAGGCAACAAAGAGTATGTAGTTGCAAAAGGTGAAAAACTTGAAGGAGTATATGAGTTAATTGAAGTTTCTAAGGATGAAGTAGTATTTCGCAAAGATGAAAAATTATATAGAATTGAGAATCTCGTTGGGATTAACTTATGAAAAATAAATTTGTAACTAAATACACATTAATAGCATTATTACTTGTTACACAAAATTGTTATTCTCAAGATTCTTTTATATTAAATTATGAAGATGTAGATATTAGAAAAGTTACCCAAGACATTGCGCAGTTCACAAAGAGGACAATCATTTTGGATCCAAGAGTGAAAGGTAAAATTACAATTTATTCAAATGCAAATTTAGATAAAAAACAGATTTGGGATGTATATTTAAGAACAATTCAAGTTAATGGCTTCAGCACTATCTCTGAAGACGGTTTTTTAAGAGTAGTCCCGGAAAATGAAGCTACAAGAGATAAAACAGAGGATTTTTCAGGTGGAGGTTTTGAAACAGCTGTTATTCCACTGACAAATAGATCTACTGAAGAGATTTTACCAATGATTAAGCCAATCACTGGAAGACAAGCTCATTTATCTTCAATACCCTCTATAAATTCTATTCTGCTTGTTGATCGTACTAGTAATGTTTCTAGGATTAGAAATTTATTAGTAGATTTAGACAAAAACAATACTGCAAAGATAGCAATAATCAAGTTAGACAATCTTTCATCCATTGAGGCTGTAAGAATTTTGGAAAGATTAAAGGCACAAAACAACCCAACAATAAATAACTTTATTGCAATCCCATTTGTTCCATCTAATTCAGTAATTCTTTCTGCTAATGACTTTATAACTAACAATATAAGATCTACTTTGAGTATTTTAGATAAGGATATAACCAGCAGTGATTCATCTGATGTTATTTATTTAAAATATGCAAAAGCAGAAAATGTAGCTCCCATTCTTAATTCGATTGCTAGTACTTTTGTAAGTGAATCAGAAGGCACTAAAACAGTCATTACACATCATGAAAAAACAAATTCTCTAATTGTTTCCTCAGCTGAAGAAAATTTGAATGCTATAAAAAATATTATTGCCAAGCTTGATATTAGAAGAGCCCAAGTTTTGGTTGAAGCTATTGTTGTAGATTTATCTGAAAAAGCAGCTAGAACACTTGGAGTTGATGCAATTTTTACTGGTGATGATGACGATAGTATACCCATAGGGATTACTCGTTTTTCTGGAACAGGACCTGACTTATTAGGCATAGTTGGAGCAGCCGATGATGACACGAACGTCACTCTTACAACGACTGCAATCTCTTCTTTGTTAAATACTCAAGGATTGGTAGCTGGATTTGGTGATATGGAGTCAGGAGAAGGCAACTTTGTTGGAATTTTAAACGCAATAGCCTCCGACACAGACTCAAATATTTTATCTACACCTTCAATTTTAGCTATGGATAATGAGCCCGCAAGATTATTTATAGGTCAAGAGATACCAATTACAACAGGTGAAAGCCTTGGAACAAATAATTCAAATCCATTTAGAACTACTTCACGTCAAGAAGTTGGGATTGAGTTAGAAATAACCCCACAAATTGATGAAGGAACCTCAGTAATATTAAATATTAAACAAGGCGTTTCAGGTATTGCTGGAGTTGCTCAAAGCGGCGTAGATATTATTACAAATAAAAGAGAAATAGAAACAACAGTTTTAGTAGACAATAACCAAATAATTGTTTTAGGTGGGTTGATAGATGAGGACGTTCAAGAAGTGGTGTCCAAGGTTCCTGTTTTAGGATCTATACCTCTTTTAGGAAGGCTTTTTCAATCATCTTCAACAAGCACTAGTACTAAAAATCTTATGGTTTTTTTAAAACCAACGATCCTCACAGATTCAGATTCAGCAAATGAAATTTCACTTGAAAAATATAATTATTTTAAGGCTGAACAGCAACTAAAAGATAATATTATAGATCTTACAAATCCCAAAGACTGATAGTGAGTAATTCCATAAAAGAAAATCTAAAGACAAACATTTTTCCATATGATTTTGTAAAAGAAAATGAAGTAATTGCTTTTCAGAATGGAAAAGGGATTGTAGTCTCATCTCCAAAACCAATATCGCTCAATATTTATCAAGAAATTCAAAGATTTTTAAATTCTGATTTTAAATTTGAGTTATGTGACTCAAACAAATTTAATGAAATTTTAACTAATTCATTTACTTCTAGCGATCATCAAAAAAATATTTCAGAGGAATTAACTGATGAGTTTAACTTACAGGATTTTGCAGGAAGCATAAATGCTACAGAGGATCTTTTAAGTGGAAATAATGACGCACCAATCATTAAGTTGATTAATGGTATTATTAGTCAAGCAATTAAAAGCAGGGCATCTGATATTCATTTTGAACCTTATGAAGATGTTTTAATAATTCGTTTCAGGATTGACGGTATTCTTAAAGAAATACTCAGACAAGATAGCAAGATCGCATCAATTCTTATTTCAAGAATTAAAATTATTTCTGGTCTTGATATATCAGAGAGAAGATTGCCTCAGGACGGAAGAGTATCTTTATCTCTAGGTGATAAAAATATTGATGTAAGAGTATCAACACTTCCATCATCATATGGTGAAAGAATTGTGCTGAGGATTTTAGACAAACAAGCCTCCCAAATAAACATAGACGACTTAGGATTACCTGAAAAAATTCTTTCAAATTATAAAAATTCACTTAAAAATCCTGAAGGGATTATACTTTTTACAGGACCCACCGGTTCAGGAAAAACAACTACACTTTATGCTGGTTTAAGATATTTAAGTGATTCATCTCAAAACATTCTTACAGTTGAGGATCCAATTGAATATACTCTTCATGGTATAGGTCAAACTCAGGTGAACACAAAAACAGGATATACATTTGCAAAAGGGTTACGAGCAATTTTAAGACAAGATCCAGATGTAGTTATGGTTGGTGAAATGAGAGATATCGAAACGGCTCAGATAGGAATTCAATCTAGTTTGACTGGGCATCTTGTTCTATCAACTGTTCACACTAACAGTGCGGTTGCTGCAATAACTAGACTAAGAGATATGGGAATCGAGTCATTTTTGCTTGCGTCAAGCTTAAGAACAATAATCTCACAGAGACTTGTGAGAAGGCTATGTTCCCATTGCAAAACTGAAAATAAGCCAAGCGCAGAATCTGTAAATATATTTGGGCTGGATAAAAATAAATCTGTTTTTTCTGCAAAGGGATGTGATCATTGTAATCATACTGGTTATCAGGGAAGAATTGCTATCGCTGAATGCATACAAATAGACAAGACACTCAAAGATTTAATTCATAACAATGCATCAGAAAATGAAATTTCAGATTATGTATTTGAAGATAATCAATCTATAGACAAAGCTTCTATTAACCTAATAGTTGGTGGAGTAACGTCATGTGAAGAAATAATAAGAGTAAATAATATAAAAGAAGATGCCAGCATATAGTTATACAGCTATTAATAAGGTTGGTATTAAGAAAAAAGGCATCATAAGCGCTATTTCAGAAAGAGAAGCAAGAAAGCTTGTAAAAGATCTTAATTTAACACCATTAAAAATATCTGAATCTAAAAATTTAGGTAAAACTCTAAGAATTAAAAATAAAGATATTGTGCTGATGACAAGACAACTTGCAACATTGCTTGAAGCAAGCACATCAATTGTTGATTCAATAGACATTACTGCAAAACAAATTAAAAATAAAAATTTAATTCAAATTTTATTTAATCTTAAAGAGGACTTGGTACAAGGCAAAAGATTAGGTAATTCAATGAAAAAATTTCCAGGTGTTTTTTCAGATACTTATATATCAATGGTCTCAGCAGGAGACTCCTCAGGAAACTTAGATACTGTTTTTTCCAAACTTGCAGATTACCTTGAGGAAAGCGCTTCAATAAGACAAAAAGTTATATCAGCTTTAACTTATCCATTAATTTTGATTGGATTTTCCTTTATCGTAATTGTATCTTTGCTTGCTTTTGTTTTACCTCAAGTTGTTAATCAATTTATTAAAGCGGGAGCTGATCTACCATTTATTACAAAGTTTTTAATTGGAATTTCAAATAATATTATTCCAATATTAATAGTAATAATTTTTTTGACTGTTGGCTTGTACTACTTTTATAAGAAATATACTGATAAGAAAGACAATAAAATATTTTTTGATAAAAAAATTCTTAGTATTCCATTTTTAGGTAACTTTATTCTAAACTCAGAATTAGAACGATTTGCCAGTACCATGGAATTACTTTTAGCATCAGGTACTAATTTAGATATTGCCCTAGGTGAATGTTCAAAGATTTTTAATAATCAATATCTATCAAATATTGTTATTAATGCCAAGGATGATGTGGTTGAAGGAAAAGACTTTATAAACTCTATGAAACACGATCAAATTTTCCCAGATATTTTTATTCAGTTGATTTCCAGTGGTTACAGGTCTGGTAATCTTGAAAAAATGTTTAATAAGGTTTCAAATTATATGAAATCTGAAATTGAAAATAAAAGATCTGTATTTTTATCACTTTTAGAGCCAATAGTAATAATTTTTATGGGTGGATTTATTATGATGATTGTTCTAGCTATACTAATACCAATTATGCAAATGAATACATTAGCAATATGAAACTAAAAAATAATGAAAAAGGCTTTACACTAATTGAATTAATGGCTGTTTTGGTTATTTTAGGTATTTTAGCGACAGTTGTGGTTGTCAGTGTAGATCCAGTCTTTCAAAGAGCAAATCTTGAAAAAATAAGGGCTGATATAGCTAATACTAATAAAGCACTCGAGTTATATAGATTTAACGAATTGTCATATCCTTCTACTTCGCAAGGACTGGATGCTCTAGTAAAACCCCACTCAGAATTAAAGAAGCCTTTTTTGTATCCTCAAGGTGGTTATATATCTGCAATTCCAAAAGATCCATGGGGAAGAGAATATATCTATGAATATCCTTCAAGACGCGCTCAAAATTATGACTTATATACATTGGGTGCTGATGGGATTGAAGGAGGATCTGGTGAGGATGCTGATGTTGGAAACTGGATGCAGCAATAAACAATATCGAACAGGATTTACTCTCATTGAAATACTTGTTGTACTGATTATTATTGGAATAACATCAACATTAATTACCTTAAACTTTGGCACTTTTGATTCAATTGAAAAAAAAGCTAATTCATTTCAAAAAACTGTAAGCTATTTAACAGAGGAAAGCATTATTACAGGAAATATTATTGGCTTATACCTAAGCTCTGATAATCAATTTGCAAAGTATCTTTCAGAAGAAACACAAAACGAAATTGACCCAAGTTACAAAAATACTTATTGGTCTGATACGTCTTCACTTAGAAAAACGTTTAAATATGTAGACGGATCAATAATTGAACTTGATAATAAAATGCAAGATTCACCTGTAATTATTTTTTATCCATCTGGAGAAAACTCTGGCGGCCAAATAGATATCTACAATTCAAGTTATATTCAAAGAATAATTATTTTAAGCAATGGAAAAACTAAGGATGAAATTATCAGTTATTAAAAAAGGATTTAGTTTAATTGAAGTTGTTATTGCTTTATTTATTTTAAGTATTTCAGTTATAACAATCTATAATCTAATAATTTCAACCTCAGTTTCAAGCTATGATCTTGAGCAAAGATATTTGGCTAAAGAGGTAGCAAATAACCACATTGCGCTTTTAAATACTATTGAAAAACCTTTAAGAACAGGTAATAGAAGCGGTGAAATGATTATGGGAGGTCAAAACTGGGTTTGGGATGAAGAAATATACGACACATCAAATGAAGATTTTTTTGAATATGAAGTAAGTATTAAGCTTCAAGGAAAAGATAAGTATATTTATTCAATAAAAGGTTATTTAATAAAATGAAGAAGGGATTTACTTTAATTGAAATCTTAGTTTCGCTTGTAATTCTATCTATGATTGCAGTCATTTCATCAAACATACTTCAGTCTTCCATTGAAATTGAAAGCACTTCATCAGAGCGTCTAAAAGTATCACGTTCATTAAATTTATCATCAATAATTTTAAAAAGAGACATAAGGCAAATAATTAATGTGCCGCTAAGAGATAATTTTGGAAATGCTATGAATTTAACATTTTTAGGAAGTAATCTTGATAAAAAAATATCGTTTAATACCCAGGTTAAATCAATTTCAAATGAAATATCGCCTATAAAAAGAGTTGAATATAGTCTTGAGAATAATAATTTAATTAGAAAACAATTTTTTTCATCAAATCCACAAAATATTGATGAAAATTTTACGATAAATTTAATTGATGAAGTTTCTGAAATAGATATAAAATTTTTACATCAGAAAACATGGTATCAAGAATGGCCGGTTGATCCGATTACTCAAAGAAAAATTCCTGAATTAATAAAGCTAGAGTTTATTAAAAATAATAAAGAATACACGTGGATCATAGAACCAAATTTTGATTATGTCTTCAAGTACTAAAGGAGTTGTTCTTATTACAATACTCCTAATAGTTCTACTATTATCATCAGTAGCAATATTATTTGGAAATAAATATCTCTTATCTTTAAAAAGAGCTCAATATATTGAATTTCAATCACTATCTTTAAACGTTTTTCGAAATATTGAGGCATTATCAAAAGAAAAAATAAAAAAAGAACTTAGATTTAATAGAAATAAACTATCAAAAAATAATCCACTTCTTAAAGAAGGCTTTTATTACAATCTTAATGGTGCTGATATAGTTGTAAAAATTTCAGATGCAAGTAATTGCCTAAATATAAATTCTATTGTTATTGTCGATAATGGTGAATTTGTTGAAAACAAAAAATCTACGGCATCAGTCAAAAAAATTCTCTCACTAAAAAAAGTAGACAATAATGTTATTGAAGAGATTATAGATCAGGTCATTGACTGGATTGATTATGATTCAAATCCTAGGGCTAATGGTCTTGAAGACTATTATTACTCTGGACCACTTCACAATCCAAAAGAATACACTGGAATGAGATTGATGGTTTCTATAGAAGAATTAAAAAGTATCCCCGCAGTAAAACAAATCGATTGGACAATAATGCAAAAAAATTTTTGTGCTATTCCCGAAGCTAAGCAAATATCTATTAACATCAATACCCTAAATTTAAATGATGATTATTTATTAAGTTCTTTATTTCCAAATATATCCTTACAAGAGGCTCAATATATTTTGGATAATGTACCAGATTCAGGTTTTGACGATATAGTAAATTTCAAGAATTATTTCCCTGATATGAATTTTGAGGATGCATATGGAGAAATTAAATTTAATTCAAATATTTATGAAATTAATACAGAGATAAATTTTGAAGATTTTGCATCATCCTCTAAAAGTAAACTAATTTTTGAGGGCAATAATAATGGTTTTATTATCTCAAGAATTTATAATGGAATTTAATGAATACGATTGTCGCATATCCAGATAATTTAAGCTGTAGTAATGGTAAATATCATCATAGCTCTGATAATTATAAACAAAGAAAAACTTTTTCAGATTTAAATGAATTTGATTCTTTAAATCAAAAAGATACTTTTATTTATCTTATTCCATCTTCAATCATTAGTAGCTATGTTTTTGAGAAAAATGAAAATCTTTCAAAACAAAATAATCTAGCTAATTTCATGTCAGATATTGATTCATTTATCGTTGACGATATCTCAAAGAACGAATTTTTCATTTTTGATAAAAATGGTTTTGTAATTAATAGAAAATTGTATGAAGAATTAAATACCATTTTAAATTCATTGAATTGTAAAGTTCTAGTTTTGCCAGATTATTTTTTAAATAGACAATATGGAAAAGATACTATTACAGAATTTAATAATAAGTTTTTATTTTCCTTCAAAAATGGCACTGGTAGTTCAATTGAACATGATTCATTAAATCAATATATTGAAACAGTGAAAAATAGCTACCCAGATTTTGATCCTATTATTTATTGTGACAATAACGTGAAGGTCTTGGAAACATTTAAGAATAAAAAGGAATTTAATATATCTGATTTTGTAAGCAATGAAAATGCTAAAGAACTAAATCTATTTAAGTTTGAATTCTCTATAAAAAATATTTTTAATAAACTTAATTTTACAAGAATGGAATTATATTTATGCACATTCCTAATATTTTGCTCTTTGTCTCTTCCTTATTTACTTGTATCTCAAAATAATAAGCAAATAAGCATTTATGAAAACGAAACTTTCAACATTTTTAAAGCAATTGATAAAAATACTAATAGAGTAGTGACCCCCAAGATTCAAATAGACCAACTTATTGATCAAATATCCGTAACTCCATTAGCAGAAATAGATAATACAAGTTCAAATTTTAGTAATCTCAACTTTTTGGTCTCTCTTGGTGAAAATTATCTTAAAAGTGTAGATATAGATTTTAATTCAAATGAGGCAGCACTTTTTATAGAAGGTCTCCCAAAGATTCAATATGGACTGATTAAAAATAATGTTGGAAGTTTGAATGTCGAAATTACAAATGAAAATTTAGTTTCAAATGAAAATTTGGTTTCTGGTGAGATTAAGATTGGATTCTACAATGAATAATTTTTTAAACAATTTAAATAATAGGGAAAAAAATTTAATATTGGGTGCTTTATTGATGGTTATTACATTAATATTATTTATTATTTCAAGTAATACAATTCAATCTTTAAATCTTTCATCAAAAAAACTTGATAAAGCTAAATCTGATTATGAATACGTAGCTCTAAAAGCTCAACAACTTAGCAATTCATTGTTTAATCAGTCAAATGATCCGGCTGAAATAGAATCGTTTATAGATAACACTATTGATTTAGATATAAAAAACCTTGAAGTTGATTACATTAATAATTATCTAAAAATTTCTTTTGAAACTAAAAATTTACAAGAATCTTTTTATGTTTCAGACAAGATAGCGTTTATTTTAGAAAAAGACTTTAGTAAAGTTGCTTATTCAAAAAACGAGAAGGGATCTTTTACAGAGCTTTTTATAATTAATCTCTAAAAAAAGATATTCATTTAGCTTCATTTTTCCTTATATATTGATATTTTTTTTGAATAAACTTCATGGAAAATTTTAACTGCAATTGAATCAGAAAC